>Ga0115851_101031_pt1 | contig 14138 bp, 15 predicted proteins | sample InSIn2gowninarea_FD_83865 | JGI IMG/M metagenome (GOLD analysis project Ga0115851, IMG submission 83865)
TACGAAAAATAGCTTTAGAGAAAGTCAAGGAAGAAATGATCATTTGCCGAGAACCAGTTCACTCCCATGAAGTTTTATAACAGTTGAGGATATTGAGTTTGATTTACCCTTTGAGCATAGCCTTTTTGGAAATGAATCAGAAAGATTTGTCCCCGAACCAATCTTTGATGAATCCATTTTAAACTTCATATCTCAGCACATAAGCCTGTCATTTTAGATTCTAATTAACACATTGTATAACCGTTTCAAAAAATTTAATATTTTGTAACTCAATTAAATTAGGCTACTCAAAAACCATTTGTAGTTCAACAAAATACCATTTCTTCTTCTACCACATCATTGACCTCCCCTGCAATTTCCCTTTTTTCTACTATCCCCATTTCATCTCTCATTCATACTCCTTTTATAACAACTCAGTAGATCATAGTTCCACCTCCTTTACCACCCTTAACAGCAATCACAACTATAGTTTCATCCTCCTCTCATGTTACAATCATGGCAGCTCAGTATGCCCCTATGGTTTTGTAACAACCACTAAATGCTATGCCAATAAATTAATCACAAGATATAGCACAATTTGATAGCACTAGGTCCACTAGAACTCAGCAGCACATCGATAAGACGAATGATTTTGTAAACCTAGAATAGGTTGATGACAATGATGTTTGAATGAGGTTATTTTCTCAAAGTTTGATTGGTGAAGCAAGAAAATGGTATAGGTTTAACAATAGGCAGTATTGCCAACTTGCAACAATTTCATCAAGTTTTTGTTCTCATTGGGAAATTAAGAAGTATCCACTTCAGATTCTTGTAGAATATGAAAGTTTAAGAAGATCTACAGGAGATTTAGTTCAAGATTATCTCCAGGAGATTCAGTTCAAAATTATTCAGATAGATTCAATAAGATTTATAATCCTATTCCAATGGAAATAAATCTCCTCTAGGATTGGATTTACTTCAATATCCACATGTTTTTTTACATTGACATGGCCTATCAGTTGAGAGAAAGAAATCCATCCACTTTGGAAGAGATGCAAAAGAATGTTGTTAATGTAGAGGCCAATCTACTTGCTAAGAAATCAAAACTAAGGTTTGAAAAGAGAGTGACTATTAAACAAGAACCTTCTTCATCATTAGATGTGAAACTACAGACTTTGGTTAAAACTCTGAAGGGAATAATGGAACGAATGGCTCTAACATATAGAATTCCACCAAGAGAACCACAAGGGGCTCCTTAGATTAGGAATCCAAATTTTAGAAGGAAACAACCCGAAACTAAATAAAGAGAGCCAAAAACCCCAGCAGATCAACAACAAATTAGACCTCCTTTTTAAGAAAATTATGGTGAGCAAAAAAATGCGACAGTAGAAGAGCCAGTAGAAAATCATATCAATCTCTTTCGAGAAGGAGAAATAGATAATATTTTCGTGACCAAAGGGGAACAACATTTATTATTATTAGCACCACAAGATGCCATGCCTATAGAATCACAGGATTACAAAAAGAGATATCAAAATTCCATTATTTAAGTACATAAACAATATAATATGAGAAGTAAGAAAGTTGCAGCAAATCCTCCTAAAAAAATTCAAATTGATACACCTTCTACAAGTCAAGCAAAAGTGATCTTCCAAAAGAAACTCCTCAAAAACAAGATACAACTAAGAAAGAGGTAGAAAAGCCTCAACCTTCTTTCAACATCAAAAATGAGTTATCAAAGGTTAAAATTTATGTTCCTCTAACTGAATTGATGAAAAAGGATGTGTATAGAAGTCAATTTATAAAAGCACTAAAGATAGAGGAGGGAACAGATACTGTGAACTTAAGTGATGAGTGGCCTAAATTGTTATTTGGACTAGAAGTTGAGGGAAAATCACAAGATGGTAATGTGCCACCATTTTATGTTAGTCTTAACATTCATGATTTCATTTTGCATAGTGCCATGTTGGATTCGGGTGATTCACATAATATCATGCCTAGAGTGATGATGGAGAAACTCAGATGAGGTATAACCAGACCATATAAATATATTTTCTCTTTTGATTGAAGATGAGTAAGATGCTTAGGTTTGATCAAGAATGTATGTGTAACCCTTGCTCAAATCCTCAAAAAGAATGTAGTCATGGATATTTTTGTGGTTGATATACATCCTATATATGGAATTATTTTGTTAAGATCTTCGGGAGCAATGTTGTAGGGCACCTTATAGATGGATATGACATATGCAACTATTCTTGTTTTCAGACAACAAAGGAGGTTTTACACGGAGACTCTGACGAAATCATGGTAACAAGCCATGACAAGCCTAATAATTACCCACTTTATTTTGTACATTCAGAGATGTATTCTTTCATTTTATATAATGACATATGTTTAGAGGAGGAAATGTCAAATGTGGAAAGTCAATGACAAAAAAGAGAGAATGTAAAGTTAAAAAATTAAATAGAAAATGATAATAATGAAGGCCTTGGCATATGGATTTTGATGGGTTAGACAACAAGGAAGGAGTCAGAGCTGGTGTATGGATCTTAGACACAAAATCTGGTATATCAAAGAAGTATTCCTATAAAATTTCTTTGCAATGTACCAACAATGTGGCTAAGTATGAGGCACTTACTTTTGGGTTACATTTATTGAAGGGATTAGAAGCTAAAACAATTTCAATCCATGGTGATTCAAAACTCATCATAAATCAAATCAAAGGTGAGTATTGAGCTAAGATTCCTAGGTTGACGGAATATATAAATGTTGTGTTAGATTTTTTGCAATGTTTTCTAGAGTATAAATTGTCTTTGATTCCTACAAATCAAAATGTGTTTGTTGATTTCAATGATGTGGCTCAAAAACCCAAAATGGAGCTTATGGGAGCCGAAGTACAGGATTGTAACATAGGGACTAAAGAAAATCCAAATATTGTGAATATTTCTAAGTCTTTACCTCCTGAAGAGGAACATAAATACATTGATTTATTGAAAGAACACTTTGATGTTTTTACATGGGGATACAAAGATTTAAAGGCCTATGACACCAATAGTATTCAACATACTATTCCTATCAAAGAGGACAAGAAACCTTTCAAACAGAAACTAAGGAGAGTGAATCATGTTATGTTACCTTTAATTCAAAGAGAGGTAAGGAAAATTTTTTATGCCAAGATTAATGTACCTTTGATATTTTCTAAATGGGTATCAAACCTAGTAACGGTGACGAAAAAGACTAGAGAAATAAGGTTGTGTGTGGATTTTTGTAACATTAATAAATGTTCTCTCAAAGATAATTATCCCTTACCAAAAAAGGATAATATTTTGTAGAGGGTAGTTGGCTCTAGTAGAATTTCATTTCTTGATGGTTTTTCGGGTTACAACTAGATTTTAGTGCATCCAGATGACCAAGACAAAACAAATTTCAGAACAACATGGGAAGATCTCATGTATGTGAAGATGCCTTTTAGGCTTATGAATGTAGGGGAAACTTTTTAGAGAGAAATAGATATCACTTTTGTAGATGAAAAGGACATATTTATTGTGATATATCTAAATAACATCATTGCGTTTTCTAAAACTGATGAAGATTACTTGTTTCATTTAAAATTTGTCTTTAAAAATGTAGAAATTTTGGTATTCCCTTGAACCCTAAAAGGTATTTTTTTGGTCTAGAATAAGGTAAATTGCGAGGTCATATAATTTTGAAAGACGTTATCTGAATGGACCCAAGTAGAATTGAGGCTATAATGGAAATTGATCCCCCGAGAAACAAAAAGGAAGTGCAATATTTCATTGGAAGAAATAATTTTCTGAGGAGGTTTATCCAAAATTTAGCTGAGATCTTAAGAGCTATCACCAATATGTTGAGAAAGGAAAGAAAAATAAAATGGAATGCAAAAGAAAAAAGGTCATTCAATGAATTAAAATCAAGCTTGAATCATTCTCCTCTCTTAGCCAGTCCTGATTTCACTAAGGAATTTATTACCTTTTCTTTTTCTTCAGAACATACTATTGCAGCAGTTCTAATGCAGGAGAACAAGGAGGGATATGAGCATCCCATAGCCTTTTTCAGTAGGGTGTTAAGAGATGCTTCTTTGAAATATAATATTATGGAAAAGCAAGCTTTTTCCTTGTTAAAAGCTTTGAAATATTTCAGAGTGTATATCTTTCATTCTCATATAATTTCATTTGTTCCTAATGCAGTGGTAAAGGATATCCTTTCTCAGAATGGTCACGAAGGAAGAAGAGGTAAGTGGATAGTTGTTATTTTAGAATATGATATTGAGATTAATCTTACAAAGCTTATTAAGGGTCAGGGATTGGCCAAATTAATGGATAAATCAAATTTGCATGCATTGAACATCAATTTTATTATTGCTCTAGATGGTGATGAAGAGTATGTCCGACAGGGATCAAAGATTTTTGTTATTTCCCCTTGGCACACAAACATTTTTTATGTTTTGCAACATTTACAAGCTCCACCAGGTTTAACAAAGACTAAAGCAAGATTTCTAAAATTAGAAGTTGTTAAATTTGGCATTCTCGATCAAGCTTTATATTGGAAGGATGCTGGGGGGATTTTATTGAGCTGTTTGTTGGAGGATGAAGTAGATAAGATGATGGAAGAGTTTCATAAAGGTGATTGTGGAGGGCATATTTTCTAGAAGACTACAACAAATAAAATCTTGAGAGTTGGTTTTTACTGACCTACTCTGTTTGTTGATGTGCATAAAATAGCTTTTACTTATCATCATTGTCATATTTCTGAAGGAAAAAATAATATCTTACCTTTTCCTCTGAAACCTATTTCAGTGGAAGTACCTTTGCAACAATGGCTTTTGGATTTTATTGGGGAAATTAATCCAATTTCTTCATCCCAACATAAATGGATTATGATAGCTACATATTAATTCAGCAAATGGATAAAATAAATTCCAACTAGACAGGCCACAAACTCAAAAATTATTCAATTCATGGAAGGTAATATCCTTTCTAGGTTTGGTTGTCCTCACAAAATCATCATTAATAATGTTATTTGTTTTAAATCTAAAAATATGGTATATTTCTGTCATAAATATCATATAGTTCGAGGAAATTCTACAGCCGATTATCCTCATGGAAATTGATTGGCATAATCTTCCAACAAGAGATTGGTAAATATAATAAATAATTTTCTACAGGAGAACAAGAATTCTTGCCACAAAGATTTGATAAATGCTTTATGGGCTGATAGGGTGAGAACGAAGAAATCAATTGGAATGTCACCTTTCCAATTGGTTTATGGAGTTGATGCAATTTCCCCTACCTCCATGGGAATTCCAATGTTGAAAATATTGCAGGAATTAGAATTTGAAACAAATGATATGCAGAAAAGGATCAATCAGATGGTACAATTGTAGCAGACCAGAGAAGAATTCTACAAAAACACAAAGATAATTTAGGATAAGGTTAAAAGGATTCACGACAGAAGAGTGAAAAAATATGATTTTCAACTAAATGGCCTTGTTTTAAAATGGGATTCCAGGAATGAGGAAAAGGGAAAACATGGAAATTTTGACAGTTTATGGAAAGGACCTTACAATATTGAAGCTTTCCATGGAACCAATGCATTTCTATTAGAAGATTTGACAAGAGAAACATTGCCAGGAGGGCTTGCTAATGGAAGGTTTCTCAAGTATTACTTCACCTAAGTTCAACTAGATTAAAATGGTATCATTGTATATATAATTTTATTGTTTCAAGTGCTACAAGTGTGGGTAGTTGTCATAATAAATAGAAGCCCAAAGTGAAGGCCCTAAGTTTCAAATGAAATGCTACCATATGTAATGAGTTTTCAATTAATTAGGTCAGTTTGATTGTTGCGGGATTAAATAAATGACCAATGGAGAAGGCTATTAGTCTACGGTGTTCTTGACACCTCACGGGGAGGATGTCATCCCCATTGGAGCCATTGTTAGGGTCTTATAAATATAGTAATGAAGGTATGGTTATCTAGCCATTTATCCGACAGGGATATTGTAAATTAATTTTCATTTTAAGATTGTCTAGTCTATAAAAAGTAAAATAGAACAGAAAAAGAAAAATAGAAAAGAAAAAGGAAAATAGAAAAGAAAATAAAAAATAGAAAAGAAAAGAAGTAAAAAATTAAAAGGGGAAAAAGAAAAAATTAATAAAATATAATAAAAAACCCAAAGGGGCACGCTAGTTCAAATGTCCCCAATAGTTAAATTATATTGAATTTTATTTTAAAGCTTTAAATAAAGGTGACTTGATGTTTTTGGTTTCTTTCCATAAAGAGTTTTCACCTTTGAAGGGTTGAGATTGTCCCTACCCAGATGAACGGCGAGGGACGATATTCGGAGCCTTGCTGAACTTTCGGGACTTAATGATGAGGGGAAGGGATAAAAAATGTGGTTTAAAATAAAACCACCCGAGATAACATGGTGGGTCCATAATTATTTTGGGGGTTTTGTTCCCTTTACCACCTACCACTCCTACCCACCCCCCGGAAAAACCACCATTCAATGCTCCCTTCTCCAGTTTTCTCCTTCTCCATCCTCACCACCCATCATTCACTGGTCTATCCACATCACCCATCCTCCATTTCAAGTAACCATTAACATTCAAATCTAGCGCCAATAGTCATATAGTCGTTATCCATTAAATTTTCTCCCACCAACGTCTAAAAATTAATAAATGCTATGCTCCAAAATGGTAAATCAAACTCAATATCCTCAACTGTTATAAAACTTCATGGGAGTGAACTGGTTCTCGGCAAATGATCATTTCTTCCTTGACTTTCTCTAAAGCTATTTTTCGTAATCAACCTCTCAAGATTATTTACAACTTTGGGAGGATTAGGATCTATATGGGATCAGGTGTAAATATTTCTAGGATTCATATCTTCAAAGAAATTATTTACATCTGGGTATATATACAACTTCTGGGTGAAGAATTCAACCTAAATATTTCCTAACTCACTATCGCTCATAGGGAATAGGTTTAAGCTTTTGTAATTAAAGCTACTAGTGAATAAGTTCCCCAGTATGGTCACTAGAATGTTGGCACTCTGTAGTTTTCCTAGGCTAAAAAAGAAACTACAGAGGTAACCACAAACCACTTTTAAAGCTGGGATCTAACCCTTCTAGCTTCAGAGAGGGCTCTCTTTGTATGGTTTTTGAACTTAGTGTTTATATTATAGGCTAGATATGAAAGGACAAGATATATTTTTTAAAGGTTTGGTTGTAAAATTGAAGAGAAGTCCATTGGGAGTGGAGTCATAAAGTTTTCAGTAATCAATTAAAATAAACAAAGGAGTAGAAAACAAGTCAAGGTAGGCAAACTCTTAGATCTCGTAGAGCTGTTGTGGTGTGGATTAGATGAATATGAATTAGGATCAATTAAATATAAAGCATACAAAGATGAATTCTATACTTAATATTAGAAATAAAACATTAAGATTACTTAGCAAACCATAGAAAATTATTACAAGTAAATTCAGCTATTAATCTTTTTGTAAACAACTTATGAAAGAAAAAAATCATGTGAAACATGAAAGGAAAGAATAGTTACAAAGAGGGAAACATCACCATTTGCTTGGCATAAGAATCCTGAAACAAAATTGCCTATGTATTATTGAAGTGATTATTTAAAAAATATATTTCACTACTTACAATCATAGAAAAATATTTTCTTCTTGCATAACCCTACCCTTAATAAGTATTCTCACAAAATATTTATAGAGTTTGGCTCAAATTAATTCAGCATTCAAATAAAATTTATTAAAAAATAATATCTATTGAAAACATTTAGATATTTCCAAAATATAACTAAGTAATAGGAAATCTAAACTATTTTTGATGTTTTAGGTGAATTGTTGCTAACTGTAGCTACTTTTGTGCTTCCTCTATTTGCCCTCTCCCCAAATTGTAGGATTCTTGTTTTCCCTTATTCAATGAACTCCAGCAACTTATCCCAACACTCTTCACTAGGAATGGATAAGTTCACCATGCTCTAAAATCTCTCATCTAATTCTATGTATGTCTGAAAGGTTGGTTTATTTAAAAATAGATGATGGATTTGATATTAAATGAAGAGATCATGCTATAGTCCTTCCATGAAAGCTTCTCCAATTATGGTTCCTCTTATTTTAGTAAACTTAGATTCATCTACAGCAATATTACATAATTGATCTTGATAATTTTCTAATGGAATTAATTTGCCATTAGAAGCTCTTAAGGTTGGGTGTCCTTTCTCCTACAATAAGGAAAATTTTTAGGTTAAATCTCTTAACTTGTAGCTCCAATTCTTTGCATTTATTTTCTAGTTACACCATGACATTCATCTTTGTTGATACTCTTTTTACTTCCATCACTGTTCCTATTATATCTTGAATCTGGAGTTCTTCAAGGCCTTCCTTAGTTTTAGAATTCAACAATTTAATAATTATATTTGCTTCTGCTAGCCTGTTATCTATTTCAATTTTTGTTTGATTAATTGTTGCCTTGACATTTTCAAATAACTCCCCCTATTCAAATATGATTTGAATGGATGACCATAATTCTGTGATATTTTCATTTAGGTTATGCCATATAATCCTTCTCGCCTCTGCCAATATCTAAGCTATTAGAGACTGATTCTCATAATTTTGAATTTCTTTTGCACCTCTGTAAAGTATGCATTATCTTCTTTTAAATTGTTTTCCTCCACCTTTGTGAGTGTTGTTATTAAATTCTCATTTTCCTTATTTGTTAATGCTAATTTTCCTAAAGCTTGGACTAGCTTCTAAGAAGAATATGTAGTTGATGCTTGTGTTGTTTTCTATACTTCTTGCTGTGTTGATATATTTGCTGCTGATGTACCTAATTTTTCCAATTGTTCCTTTTCCTTCAATAATGCTTCCATGTCCTTTTCCATATTTTGGAGTTGAACATTATTTTCCGCTATTAATTTGAAGAAATTTTCTTTCTCAATTTCCAAATTGGTTACATCTTTGGCCTAAGGGTGCTCTGTGGTTGGAAGCTTAAGTTGTTTCCTGAGGGCTTGAATATCTCCATTTTTTTTAAATATATCCTTGGTTGCCTTGACATTGTTAGGATCATATCCTAATTTGATTTTTAAATATTCTAAAGCTTTAATTCTAGTGTCTTTGGTTAGAGAAGACATTCGTTATATCTTCAATTGTGAATGAATATTATTTAGAGAGGCTTGCAACTTTGAGGAAACCATGGCTGGACTGTTCAATGTTGAATAAATCATCTCACGTGCTTGCTTATGCAAATCGATTTGATCGATTGCATGAACATTTTTGGAATCAACATAAAATATTGAAGCTTTGTAATCTTCTGCACTTTTGGGGGATGGAATTGTAGGTTCTAGGAAATCTAATTGAAACTTCCCATTTTCTTTGTCAAATGTAGAAAGAAACCTATGTTGAGCGGTAGCAGTATATTTCCATAATTCTGAATATGTTGAAGCCTTCAAAGCTTCATTCTTCTTCTTAATCTCCCTCTATCTAGAAAATATATTCTATTGTGTTGGAACCTGAGATGTAGAAGAGATAGGTGGCTCAATTATCTCCTCAACATATGGGAATGAAGTGGTGGGAACACTTGTCAAAACCATTGCACTTTTCTCCTGTGATTTTGTTTATTCTGAGGATTCTTCTTGGATATTTATTATCTTATGATCACTTTTTGTATTAGTCTTAGTATTGGTCTATTGATCCTTCTTTCTCCCCTTGAAGACATGGAATTCTACAACTTGTGCTTCTGAATCTGCAGGAGACATACTTTCACTTGGTCTCTTGATTTCTTTGTCTTTTGGAATAGGAGTTTGCAGAGATGATTGACTGACAATTTTCTCTTGAACCTCCTGTAGAGTGTTATTTATCCATTGCTTCTGATTAGCATACTTCTTTATCTCTCTCCTAGGTGTATACATATATAGAGTGGTCATCTACTCAACTCTCAGCTTTGAAATTATCCCTAATGGATCATAAGACCCTGTGAAGCTTAGTTTAAATTTCATCTGCTTTAATATTTCCTCCACTTGATTTTTTTGTTGCTCTGGTATTTACAATATAAGGCCCAACATGTGCCTTCAATTTAAACTGTGGTTTCTTTTTATTTAATACAAAATATAATTCATCCATGTTTAACGTCTGTCTACTATATTCCAAACTCAAAATCCTTATTGGTACAAAAAATGGTAATCTATTGGGAGGAATCTCACACCCATAGATCTGAATCTTTGTATATTTTTGGTAGAGATGCCAATCCCCAAATTTATCCTCTTTTGAAATATTCAAAAAGTTCTTGATCTCTAGAGAAATCCTTGGTATAATATCAATGTTGAGTAGACACAAGGATGTATGTAAAAATTGATCCACAAAATCGTTGAATGAATAATATTCTGAATTCCTACTGACTAAATAGGTCCAGAGAATGACTGGTGATGGACTTCCTTGATCATCCATCTTCCGTAACTAGAACTTGAACCTGTCTACTTGATAGAATAACATCAAATATATTAAGACCGATTTATGTTTGAATTCACCTTCAACTTTAAACTTGAGAAACGACTCATGTATAAATCTGATAATTACTGATTGTAATTTAAAAGAACTGAAGGATTTTGACCAAATGAAAATAATGATAAAAATCCTCTCACTACCTCATCTACCCATTGGTCTGAGTGATAACCTAATAAGAAAGTAACCATGGAAATGATTTGTCCTGACATCTCAAGGAAAATAGAAGAAGAGTATGGCCGATTTGTTCTAGGCAATTCCAAACTTTCAAGAAAAAACATTCAAAAATATGGGCTCACTAGGGGAAGAAATATTTTTATCTATTTCCATGAGTGCATCAGTGGAAAATTGGTGAAACAAGGCCTGAGGATTTATCCAAAGAGCTTGACAAATTCCTTTTGGGGTAATTGAAAATAAGACTTCATTGTTTTGGGCAATTACTACTTTCAGGATGGGGAGGTACCTAATATGACACTAGGTAGAAAATTTTGGGAAAATATGAGACTGAAGAAAGATAAAATGAGGCAAGAGAGATTTCCAGACTCTTAGATCATCATTGTTATCCAAGAACTTATGATTTCCCAATTTTGAAGCTCATATAAATCAATTCGCATTGTGTTTCTGCTACCTTGTACTGGGTATCAATCAACGAGGACCTATCTAAATTAAAGAGAAGAGGTACTGTAGGATTCTCATAAGGCATCTTTCACTTTTATTTGTGTAAATACATTTTTAATTTCAATGGGAAATTCAAAAAAGCAGTGTTACCAAGTTGCAATTTGATTGGTTGTAGAAGGGGAAAACTTTACAGAGGGTGCTAGCGAGCTTGGAAATATTTCAATATGAACCTACGTGGATAAACTATCAAGAAAAAGGGGATAAGATTGGTTTATATGGGATTTTATAATGGGAATTGAGTGAAATCAATTGATTCTTACTGTTTTGGAGCATATTATTTATGAAGTTTTAGACGTTGGCAGAAGAAAATTTCATGGTCAACGACTATATGACTGCTAACAGGAGATTTGAATTCTAACAATTACATGACATGGAGGATGGATGATGTGGATGAAAAATGGTGAGGATGGAGTGGGATGAAATGGGCAAAAGGAGTGTCGAATGGTTGTTTTCGGTGCGGGGGTAGGAGTGGTAGGTGGTAAAGGGAAGGGACCCCCATAAATAAATATGGAGCCATCTTTCAAGTGGTTTTATTGTAAACCAAATTTTGGACCTACCCCCTTGTCGGGGTTGCGAGGGGGGGTTTCGAACATCATTCCCCGTCGTTGATCTAGGGAGGGACGATCTCAACAATTCAAAAGTGAAAATGGTTTATAGGAAGAGACAAAAAGCATCAAGTCACCTTTATTTTAAGATTTAAAACAAAATTTAATATACTTGAACTATTGGCGGCATTTGAACTAGTGTGCCCTTTGGGGTTTTACTACATTTTATTTATTTTTTCTTTTACCCTTTAGTTTTTTACTTCTTTTCTTTTCTATTTTTCTATTTTTTTCCTATTTCTATTTTTATTTTCTATTTTTCTTTTCCTTTCCTATTTTTCTTTTTATAGACTAGACAATCTTAAAATGAAAAATAATTTATAGTATCCCTATGGGATAAATGGCTAGATAACCATACCTTGATTACTATGTTTATAGGACCCTAATAGATTGGACAATGTTAATTTCCAAATTATCAACAATAAGTGAAGATATTTGGTAATTTATTAACATACCAAAGGCCTTCTCAAAGAGATCGAGGATATTTTTCAGAATCGCCACCTCACCTGGGTCACCATTACAGAATATTAGGATGGCATCCACAAGTAAAAGATGAGAGATTTCTAGAGAATGAGAAATCAGACATCCATAGAAAGGTCCATTTGGTTTTTCCTCTTCCAGAAGTTGGCTGAGACCTTCTCTCCTAAGAATAAAAAGTAGAGGTGATATTGGGAACCCTCGTTGAAGGCAAGTTTGTGCATGAAACAAAGGATAGGCAGCCCCATTAATAAGCACTGTGAAATAGGTAGTTTTAATACAACTCCTAAAACAGTTAATGAACTCTAGACAAAACCCCACATGAGTTTGTAATAAGCACAAATAAACCCATTCGGCCCTATCATAGGCCTTTGATAAATTGAGCTTGAAAAATGCCCCCTTTAAATGCATCATATTAAGGCTGTGAAGGATCTCCTGGGCCACCCAAATGGATTTGTGGACTTGATGTTCCTCGAGGAATACAAATGGTTACTATGAAATGGAGGTCAAGGGAATAGGTTTGATGTGAAGAGAAATCACTTTGGAGATCACTTTGAAAATTGCATTACATAACAATATTAACCTGTAATTGGAAAAGTAAGTGGGATTCTCCATGTTTGGGATCAGGGAAATAAAAATGGAATTTAAATCCAGAAGAATATGTTGAATGGCTCTTCATTCCTCGACCACAACCAACAAATATTTCCCCAAAATTTCATAAATTACCAAAATCAATTCGACACCCTAAACATCCAAATATGGGATTTTGTCTTTTTGAAAATTTTGAAGGATAACTTTGAGCTCTTCCTTAGATACTTTTTCCATTAGATCCAGATTTTCATTCTCATATAGGAAACAAGGAAAGGGGTGAGCAGTTTGAATGATTTCAGCAATAATAACCTCCTCGTCAGCATGAATCAAATTTTTGAAATGGTTGACACCCATTGTGGCCAAATCTAGAAAAGAGGAAACTTCATTTCCAATAGAGTATTTTAGAGACCAAACAATTTTCACCATTTTACATCGTTCAAAAAAAATGAAAAGATTTAGTATTGTTATCTCCACCTTCAAGTCAGACAACCCTACTGTTTAGATGCCACTCAACCTCTCTATGATCCAATATGAGTTTATTCCTCTTTTCTTATAAGAGGAGGGGTTCCCTAGATGCATCGAAGGAAAATCATGCATCCTTTGATGTGACAATGGTCCTTATTTTCTCCTCAATTAATTGGAGATCAAAGGTTTCTAAATGCTTCTTAGTAGAATCCCATTCTTTAGTTTTTTTCTTGATGTGTTTGAGGTTATTCATGAACTTCTACCAAATAGAAATACCAACATTAGGAGAGTAGAGAACCCAGCGCTCTTTGATCATATCAAGTAAGGATACATCCTTTAACCATGAAGAATTTAATTTGAAAGAGGAAGAAAGTCTGAGGAAATCACCTTTTACTTCAAAAAAGGTAGGAGAGTGATCTTAAATACCATCAGATCCAATCCACTTCTTTATATTTTGAAATAGACCCAAAAAAACTTATGTGATAATAAATCAGTCTATACCTTTTGTAATAAGAGCCAAACCATTCTGCTTGTTGTGCCAAGTAGGCCTTATTTCTAAAGGGGCTAAGCCAGTCAATGGAACAGATATCAGAGAGTCATGGAAAGAATATATCAAGGGATCAGAGATAACCTTTTCCCGCCATGATTTAGTGGCACCCAAAGAGATATTAAAAACACCTCCAATAACAAGTTGTGGAAAATTTACTAGAGTTGTTGAAAAATGACTCCCAGAAGGAATTACTGTTAACAGAGGGTCCATAAACATTGAGAAGTGAAACCTCATGGGCTAATTATTTAAAAAAAAATCTA
>Ga0115851_100702_pt1 | contig 14116 bp, 11 predicted proteins | sample InSIn2gowninarea_FD_83865 | JGI IMG/M metagenome (GOLD analysis project Ga0115851, IMG submission 83865)
CAAGCCAACCTGAGCTCAATCTGGACTTCAGCAAGTACCTCAAAATCAGCAGCAAAGTAGCGCGGCACATATAGAAATCAGCGTGGCGCATATAGATTTTTTGCCCAATTTTTCATCTTTCAGCTCAGAAATTCGGCCAGTTTGACTAGTTTTGCTTCTTGATGTAATTTTTGACTTATCTTGATGTAATTGAGTGAACATGATGTAATTTTGGCACTTAGTTAGTTGTTCTAGAAGATTCATTCACCAAAGAGTGAAAATTTAATGAATGAATCAGTTTCCTACCTTATAGAGGCAAGTTGTTTTGACTGCCTAGATTGTAGTGCTTTGTCTAGAATTGGTTGAAACAGCTCCTAGAATGATGAGCTCGACCCCTAGAGGCAAGGGAATAGGTTGGCTTGCCTATATTATGTAATTTCTAAGTCATTTTCATGGTTGGACTCTTGGGAAAAGCTTGACACTCTATTGTACATTCACTTCTGCATTTTTGGCAAAGGAAAGACCAGGGTTTTGCAGTATTGTTGGGATCCATGTGGCTTTATGTCTTGATGGTGTGCTTCTTTCAGTATTTGTAAGTTGTTATGTGTATCATTTTCCTTCTCTCATCTTCTGCAATTGAACAAATGAAATGTTAAGGTAGAATCCATAGATTGTTATGCTCTGCCTTTGAATTTGTTTGATTTTCCATGTTTTCATCTGTTTAAGGAGAATCCTTGAAAGCTTCTGGCTCTCCTTAGCTTCTCACCAGTCAGATCTAGCCATTCATTCTTTTTAAAAGCATCAAGACGATCGCCTACCTTTCCCCAAGTAGACCTCTGCAAAAACTATGTCTCATCCCCGCACCCAAAATTGCCTTTCCCTTTAATTCAACAAAAACCTCAAAAATCAACCTCAAACTCCTTGTACTTTATACCTAGCCTAAGATCAATTGCAAATTTAGTCATCTCGAGACTCATCGATTACCTTTTGCCGAGATTGACCCAGACAGAGCCCTTTCCTGTCCTCGTAGGGCTAGCTACGAGGCAGAGCATGGTTTGATGTGGACCTAAAACCTTGTATTTTCAGCCTGAGACAAATCTAGGCTCTAACATATGCAATGATCAGATTGGATAGTGAACAGGTTCAAAAGGAGAACATGCTATGCTTCTAACAAAGCATTGTTGGCATTATGTTTATAAGTCTTTTCAATGATGATGATGCTTATGTGGCTAAAGTGTTTAAATTGACACATCTTGCTATGTGATGGTTATAAGTTTCCCATGATGAAATTTCAGATGATACTTGTACTGATTGGGGTTACATAGTTGTTATTAAGATCAGATTTATGGATGATTGTGGATGACTTTTATATGATGTATACAGTACATATATGTTGATTACATGGTGATCTTCATAAGGACAAGGAGAAGTACAAAGCTTGAGTACACAACTCCATTAATTGATGATGAGCCACTCGTTTCTTCTATGTTGCTGTCATCATGCCTTCAAAAATGCATAAAGTTCATATGGTGCAGTTATGATACATGATTCCTATAGATATTAGCTCTCACACAGTTGAAGATTATTTTTGTTGATGATATCAAGAAATATTGACAAATGACCATGAGCTCATAGTTTGCTAGATACATATTGATATCTCTTTGATGGATACATGGATGATTACTCAAGATGCATAACAATTATGAGTTCTTATGTTATGATGATAGGTTGATACTCACATATGTTGATTATCATGGTTGATGCTTATCAGATGTGGGATGTTCCCTAGTGATGATACATGGTTCATATATTGAAGGTCCTTGTGGAAATATCATGCAATTCTTGGTGATGATGTGAAAGATCATGTGATGACTATGGTGTTCTCACATGTGATATGGAGTGAATGATTTTGTTACTACTTGGAGATATGACATATGCTGAGTTGATTCATGGAAGGAAACGAAGCAAGTTGATCTTGATGAGATCAAGAGGATGAGTTGATATCTATATGCAGACATCCTTTGTCACAGGTTGATGATATTTACACTGACATGTACATATATAGGTTGCTGGTCTGGATGTTGTTGACAGATGCTTATGGAACAGATCATACATGGTGTATGATAGTTGCTGATGAATATCATGGTCCTGTTTAGATATTTGGACTCTATTATAAATGTCATGTATATCATTCAATGTAAAGGTCATATCAAGACCCATGATGTAATAATTTGTCTCTGTCTGTTGTAGTCTTTTGATGAATCCCTTTTTTGGTCATATGAAGTAATTTGTACCCCCCACAATGCATGGGAAGGATGATGTAATATTTTAGTCATGTATAAACAATTGGTATATCCCCACTTGGTTGGGTGGACGAGTCAAGTTTGGTATATCCCCATTTGGTTGGGAGAATAAATGTATGAGTCATTGGTGATAGGAAGGTCAATATCACATAGTTGAGTTATAGAGTCATGTTATTTTTCTTGAAAATATTTGCACACTCTACATGTGCTCAGGGGGAGAATGGATGATACAGTGCGTATCAACATGAACCAAGGGGGAGTTCAATTAGAGAATTCAGCATGTGCTTAGGGGGAGCATGATTAATACTCAGCGATTTAGATATGAAAGTCTTCATTATTGTTCTACCCTTTTCTCTTGATATCAAAGGGGGAGAATATCTTGGTCGCCCTTTGCCCTTGATGTCAAAGGGGGATAGTGACTTAGTTTGGTTATTGCCATCAAGTCCAAAGGGGGAGATTGTTGGCATTATGATGTATGTGTTGTACTTCATGGCAACCCACTTGCAGCAAAACAACTCATTTGTACATGGTAACTAGATGAATGTACGAAAGAGACATCAGATGTGATGAAATGTAGGGCAGCTTCAAGGAATCAGTTCAGAAGGCAACTCACTCAGATGAAATATCACTGTATAGTAGGTAAACAACAAAGAATTACATATCAGTCTTCACAGAATGAAGAAAGAGAGGTATACGCAGGTTCACCATTGATCAAGCTGTGTATACATGCAGGTTCACTGTATACAAGTCGCATACACATACACATGCATTCTCAGAGAAGGAAAAGCATGTATACCTTGGAAAACTAAGTTTCTAGTCCGCGGTATTTGGTCCATGGTATTTGGTTTGAGGTATTGACCCTAGGTATTTGATCCAAGGTATTGGTCTTAAGTGGTTTTGGACCACGGTATTGAGAAAGGCCTAAAACTATATAAGGAGGAGAAGATCATTAGGCCAGGGTAGACAAGTTTCAAATATTTGATAAAGTGTGAGATCCAGTATGCAGGTTATGGGTTTATGAGGCTCTGCTTGATCTGAGCCAAGGAGGAGCCTTAGCGATTGATGGAGGACAAGATCTAATGATGGATCGTGATCTTAAGGCTTGGAATGAATTATCTTTATATGGTTTGATCATGTTCATTCTAGATCTATATACTAATACATGTGTTGTTCTGTAAATATTATGATATGGGTATAACTGAAGTCTAGAATAGCTGCAAAATTATGAATGAATATTTACAGATGTATACGTTGGTTGACTTTGGTCAAAGCACGTATACACACAGGTTCGACACATCAAAGTAGTGTATACCTTGTGAATTATGATATTTGAAGTTGCAATTGGTTCTGGTTGTTGATGTAGAGTTCTGGGTTTTGCTTTATGTTCTGGTGACTACATTCTGGTAACAGTGTTCAGATTGATTGTGAGTTGCTTCAGTAATGATGGATGAGATCTAATAATGGATCAAATCATAATGACTTATCTTTATGTGATTTGATGGGCTAGACCTGGTTGTTAACACATGTATTATCCTTTATATGTAATGATTTGGGTATGTCTAAAGTCGGGAAGAGCAGCGAAGTTATAAGAAAGTATTTGCAGACCTATACGCTGGTTCGCTTTGATGAAGTTGCATATACACGTTGATTCGGCTCTTCCAAGTTGCGTATACACTATGATGCATGGTTTTGATGTTACAGCTAGTTTCGATTAATGATGTAGTGTTCTGGGTACAAATCTGTGTACTGGCTACAATGATCTCTCTATTCTAGTTGATTTGTTGAAGTTGATTAAAGTATGAATGAATGGTCTGTTCAGTTGTGTCAAAGATTCAAAGGTTGTCTATGATTGATTTAGTTTGGTTGATTCAAAAAGTAATGATTAAGTTTCGGTGATTTATTGATGCATATATAGTTGATGGTTGTATCTCAGTGGTGATTGATTTGAGCTTCAATATTGTTGATGGGTCTAGTATGAAAATTGGATGAAATGTGGCCTTCAAATTATGGTGTTGTGTTCCAAGAGTATCCAGTCTGAAAATTTATGAAATGAGGTCGCTGGAGGAAGAGAGAAGGTTGTAGCCCTATGTAGGTCAGTGCCTACGTACTGGTAAACATATCAACTAGTACAAGAGCCAATGGGTTGGAGCTCCCTTCCAGTAGTAGCTAGAAAATGAGTGAAGGTTGGAGCCTTCTGTAGGTCGGTGCCTATGTACTAGTAAATAGATTGGCTAGTATAAGAGCTAGGGGGTTGTGCTCCCTTCCAGTATAAACTGGAAAATGAGAGAAGGTTGTAGCGTTCTAAAGGTGGGTACCTGCGTACTGGTATGAGTCTGCACTAGTAGAAGATTGTAAATAGGTTTTTCTTATATTAAAAAGAAGACAACAGTAGGTGGTGTTTTTCCCGCATTGGGTTTCCACCTTAAATCTTGGTGTTCATGTGTGTTTCTTATGTGTGATGGTATGTTCTGTTTTTACTGCACCTGGTTACTATTTATATGGTTAATGAAGTATTAATGCACTGATTAAAGATCAACATACGATGAATTAATTCAATCATAAGTTTGCTAGATATACGCTAGTTGCCTTAAATACAGTTGCATGTACACGCATGTTACCCACATGGAAGTAGTGTATACAAATTTGAGTATGAAAAGAAAAAGATTATTGACTTGACTAATACTGATTCACCCCCCCACATCTCAGTATTATTTCCAATAGTAACATGGATCTCTAGAAACCATGAATGGCATAGGATAAAATTATATATATATTCCCCCTTCATATAAAGCAACATGCAATCTGGAATTTCACATGTCCACACTCAAAACACAACAACAACCAACAAATAAAAAAAATTGACTTCGATAGAAACCAATAGCTTCACCTTCATTCTTGAGCTACTTTTGTTTATTTGAATTTGACTTGTGACATCATTTATCTAACAAGGAATCAAAATCATCACTACTATTAAATTCATCCAACACGGATTTTGGATATCCCATTGACATCTCCATTTTTGTTGCCATGCCTGAAAACCATGGAGATCCATGTCAATAGTACAATAAGATGTGTGCCTCCCGCTCAAGAACACATTCCTTATTAACCATTGTTACCATACAGAAACCAAAGAGACAACACAATATCACCATAAGCAAAATCCCCTAACGAAATATAATCATAACTTACCTAAGAATTCTAAAAGATTTTCTTAATTAATAAACTTTGTATTTGGAAATTTTGTTTCTTTAGATTTAAATAAGACTATGTTCTACAACACTTCTGTCTATTTATCAAGGAAATTATATCATATCATATGTCACACAGTAGAAATCTACAATACCTAAAGTAAAAAGACAAATTTTCTCAAGAAAATAGATTTAGAAAAGAGCTTTGAAAACTATATGTTTGTCATCAAAGCTTCAATTAGTTTAACAACAAACTAGTTGGAGTTTGAAAATCAAAAGCATTCATAAGAAACAAATAGGACAATGGCCAAAGTCGTTATTCATACAAATAAAGCTAGAGTCACTATTGCCATTGCAAATAACTGAAATTTGGGCATTGGTCTAATAGTTAGAGCTTATTTGCAGGTAAGACTCGTCAATACCATCATTGTTTTTATAGGTTCTGTTGTGTCTCTAGATCTAGATCAGATAGATTTCTACTCTCAAGTTCTACCTTTCAAGTACTAATTTCTATCTCAGCCTTTAATACAAAACTATACTACTCCATTTGATATTTTTTTGCCAAGAAAATTGGTAAGACCTTCCCATCCTATGCTTTACATCAATCAATAACCATCCATCAATGATATAAATAATAACATATACACAACAAAGGCCAAAGATGTGCTTGTTGTATACCTATGTTCTAGGACTCATCTGACCTTTCTAGTGCAAAGAGCTCACCCTGAAAAAATAATATCCACGTGGAATTTACAAACTTTTTTAAATCAAACTCCAATTAAACCAATTAAAATATGAACACCCTTTTAATCAATAAAATCTCTAACTTAAAATAAAAGTGGCCTAGAATTCAATGTTATATCAACCATGTCAAGTAACTAACATTGGGTGAGAAATACAAGCCATACATATTGGATTAGTGAAATAATTGATCCGATAAAGCTCAAAATCAAACAGATGACTTACAGCTAAGAAACACAAATAATTGACTTACACCTAAGACATGAGGTTTCTCTTTCAACCCTTTCATTAAATAACTCTTCTTTATGTCACAGACCATTAAACGTTTTCTAATACCAGGTGGAAGTGGTATTGTAACGTTTACCTTTGATAGAGTCTGTTTCCATGACTACTTCTCAAGATCCGATCCATTACCAACATATGGTTGAGGTTGACCTAAATAATTTACATGAGAGAAACATAAATTCAAAATTCCACTTCTACTTATCCAAATTTGATGATCATTACATCGATTTTGGTCCTCTCAAAAAGAGCAATTCAATGCCACAATTATCTAGCCCCAAAGGAGCCATTCAAAGTGAAATTTGGCCCTAGTTTCAATTTTTAACAAAAATAACCATCGATACTTTTTATAGCGTTTTAGGTTGAATTCACAATAGTATGCTAAAAAGTGTCATTTCAATCTCTAGAAATTAGGATATATAAATGTGAGATATATACTTTACATTTTTGGGTTATCTCTTTTTCAAATCTAAGATTTTCTACGGTACATGTTAATTTTTTGAACTTTGAACCTTGAAGAAATTTTTGAATGGACTTTGTAAGGAAGTGGTACCATAAATTGAGTTAATTCAAAGATTTGACTTCCATATTTTCACAAAATACAATGATCTCAATCAATACTTATATGTATAAATACTTATGTTTAGGACTATATATGTGTTGGAGCAGTTCCTTTGTGTTTTACTATAATCCTGATGTTGACAAGTTTTAGTTGATTTTTTTCATCAATTACTCATAGAATATGCAAAAGGAAATGGTTTTCAAAATGTGGCAAAAATTACATTTCTCTTCATTTCCCTTTTTATTGTTCATGACAAGATAATCATGTTGCAAGAATGAGTCATCCTACAATCTATTTCAATTTGTGGATTTTTTTCCTCCGATTTTTTTACAAGGATGTAGATTTCATTTTCATGCTGATGGTTTTTGCATGAGTCTTATCTAGCCCCATATGCTGGTAATGGAGTCGATCTTGAGAATAGCCATGGACACAGACTCTTTCAGTGGTTAATGTTACAATACCACTTCCACCTGGTATCAGAAAAATTTTAATGGTCTGTGACATAAAGAAGAGTCATTTAACGATATGTTGAAAGGGCAACCTCATGTCTTCATTGTAAGTCATTTATTTGCATTTCTCAGTTGTAAGTCATCTGTTTGATTTTGAGCTTTATCAGATCAATTATTTCGCTAATCCAATATGCATGGTATGTATTTCTCATCTGATGTTAGTTACTTGACATGGTTGATATAACATTCAATTCTAGGCCACTTTTATTTTAAGTCAGAGATTTTATTGATTAAAATGATGTTCATATTTTAATTGGTTTACTTGGAGTTTGATTTTAAAAAGTGTTGTAAATTCCACGTGGATATTATTTTTTCAAGGTGAGCTCTTTGCACCAGTAAGGTCAGATGAGTCATAAAACATAGGTATACAACTAGTGCATCTTTAGCCTTTGTTGTGTATTTGTTATTCTTTATATCACTGATGGAGGATTATTGATTGCTGTAAAATAGAGGATGGGAAGGTCCTGCCAATTCTCTTGACAAAACAAAATCAAACAGAGTGGTAGAATTGTGTTTTAAAGGGTAAGCCAAAAATCAGTACTTGAAAGGTAGATATTGAGAATAGAAATCTATCTAATCTGGATCTAGAGACACAACAAACCCTGGAAAAAAATGATGGTATTGACGAGTCTTCCCTGCAAATAAGCTCTAATTGTTAGAAAACTACCCAAATTTTAGTTATCTGCAATGGCAATAGTGACCCTTGATTTATTTTTATGAATAACGACTTTGGCCATTGTCCTGTTCGTTTACTATGAAATATTTTTGATTTTCAAACTCCAACTAGTTTGTTGTTAAACTAATTAAATCTTTGATGATAAGCATATAGTTTTCAAAGCTCTTTCCTAAATCTATTTTCTTGAGAAAAATTGTCTTTTTACTTTAGGTACTATAGATTTCTACCACGTGACATATGCTACGATATAATTTCCTGGATAAATAGATAGAAGTGTTCTATAACGTAGTCATTTTTAAATCTAAAGAAACATAATTTCCAAATACAAAGTTTATTAATTAAAAACATCTTTTAGACATCTTAGCTAAGTTATGATTATATTTCAATAGGGGATTTTGTGTACATTGATATTATGTTGTCTCTTTGGTTTCTGTCAGGTAACAATGGTTAATAAGGAATGTGTTATTGAGCAACATGCACACATCTTATTCTATTATTGACATGGATCTCCATGGTTTTCAGGCATGGCAACAAAAATGCAGATGTTAGTGGGATCTCCAAAGTTCGTGTTGGATGAATTTAATACTAGTGATGATTTTGCTTCCTTGTTAAATAAAGAATGTCACAAGTCAAATTCAAATAAACAGAAGTAGCTTAAGAATGAAGGTGAAACTATTGCTTTCTGTCCACATCAATTTTTTTTATTTGTTAGTTGTTGTTTTGTTTTGAGTACGGACTTGTGAAATTTGAAATTTCATGTTAGTTTATGTGAAGGTGGAATATATATATATATCCTATGTCGTTTATGGTTTCTGGAGATCCATGTTACATTTTCACAGAAGTTTAGATATCATTCAAATATCTTAACACCCAACAACAACAACATCGAAATTTTTATTTAACTCAACGTATAACATATTGCATTTGTCTTCATCAATGCTCTTCTTCCATATGCCATCCACTTATGACATTTCTTTTGCAATATTTGGTGCATTTGCTAGTTATAGATCATTTATAGGTTATAAATGTCTTCAAAGTTTCACTTCTAATTGATTATTCAACTTAACATATATATTCTCCTATATGTAATTATTCTTTCCTCCACCCACATTACATAACTTCCATAACCACTAAGTAGGGACTTGCAGCTTCGATGCTTCTTTGCTTGTTTAGTAAAAGATTTCCGAGAGTTTAATTTATTGAAAGTTGTAGAATTTACAATTTATGAAGTTTCGAGGTCTAATTTTTAAAAGTATAATTTTTTAAAGGGTGCTAGCTCAATGGAAGAGCATCTACATTATAAGCAGGAGGTTGTTGGTTCGATTCCATTGTGCCCTAATATCCATATGGAGTGATGACGATCAGTTTTTGGTGACGAAGGCTCTTTTGCCCATCACCAATGAGCTTATGGTGACATTTTTCGACCCTCACCAAAATATGAAATGGTGTTGGTCAACGAATGCGACCATATATACACATCAATAGTGATGACCATGAAAGGTCTGCAATCATAAATCATTGTTGTTGATATGAAATGGTGATGGTCATTGTCCGTCATTATAGTCATTATTCGTGACAGACATTAAATGTCACCACAACACCTATACTTTTGACAATGCAGCGTTTGGTGACAGTCAATGAATGTCACCATATATATGCACCAATAGTGATAGCCATGAAATATCCATCAGAATAAATCATTATAGTTCATATGAAATTGTGACGGTCATTATCCATCATTATAATCAATATTCGTGACGGAACTTAAATGTCACCATAACACCTATGCTTTTGGTGACACCACCTTTGGTGACATTCAGTTTTTGGTGACTGAGGCTATGGTTTGTCACCATTGATCATATGAAACAGTGATAGTCACTATCCATCATTATAAAACATTATTGGTGAGGGACTTTGAATGTCACTACAACACCTATACTTTTGGCAACGCCACCTTTGGTGACATTTACTTTTAGGTGACTGAGGCTATGGTCTGTCACCATTGCTCATATGAAATGGTGGCAGTCACTATCTGTCATTATAAATCATTATTGGTGACAGACTTTGAATGTCACCAAAACACCTATACTTTTGGCAACAAACACTCTTTTGATTGTCACCAATGAGCTTATGGTGATGTTTTTTGCCCCTCACCAATGTCCTTTTTGCTTCTAGTGTAGGTGTTACACTTCATTACAGTTGGTTTCTTAACAAGTATTATGATTGCACATATTGTTTGGCTTGGATAGTTGGATTTCCAAATATAAAGGATTTGGCTCAATACCCATGGACTTACCTAGAGCCTTGCATGGGTGGAACCCTAACCCTGATGGAAACTTCATAAACAAGTAATGGAAATTTCACCTAGATTTGATGTGGACATTACAGAAGTTTTTAATTACTCAATCCTTCTTTATCATTCTTAACTCTTTCAAAGGATGAACATTTCTCTCACAAGAGTTAAAATTCTTCTTGTTGCATATTATTCATGAACACCTCTACTTTCCTATGATGGCTTGACTGCCTACACACAGTCTAAAATTTGCATCAACATATAAAAGTGGGTTTTCACATAGTTATTATTGAACCAAAAATTTAAAACATGCATTAACTCAAAACATAGAGATCAAGCAAACACACAATGGAGGAAACTCACAAAAATCATATTAACACATAATCTTAAAAAAAAATTATAATTCACATAGTTATTGGGATTCTATTTTCCTTGACCCTCTTCATTCTTTCTCTTGGACCTCTATTGGACCCTTAGCCTCTCTCTGCTATCTCATCTTTCTCTATTCTCTATTCTTCTATCTTCTATCTACTCTCATTCGCAAAGGTTAATTATGTACAACAATGTTGTAACTTTTTTTGAGATCCATTAAAGGTCGACCTAATCTCCCATACAAGGAAAATATAAAATGATCATACAACCTTTGAATCCTAAACAAATCTCTCTAAATAGTGCATTACATGTTGATGAGGAAATTATTCTTCCTTTCATAAATAAATATCTACTTAAAATAGAAAATTAAATCCCTATATTTAATCACATAAATTTGACTAAAAGTAAATTAATGGAACCAACTCCTTTTAGTAAATATGGAAAGCCCTCCTAGGCCATGTTGACTTGAATAAATATGCCTACATCTGACTCCCAAGGTAAAAAATTCATGACCTCCTAGTCGCGATTCTTATGATTGTTTCTCTTGGTTGAACCTTCCATCTTATTGTCTAACATTTTTCAATTGAATTTTCATAGACTACAATTTCTCCTCATATATCCCATACTTTGTGTTGTTCTTGTCCACTTGCCTCACTATCATGAACATTTTTAGCAATATTTGTTTCGGTGCTTAACTTCCACATTAACCCTATCCTTCTTTCTTTTTCTTATAGTTGATTTGTTGATGCTTTCATCAATCTTCCATGCTTCGATGCTTTATTCTATAAGGCTCCACCTCTCCCGATGATGTACTCTATTGTAGTCCACTGATTTTTGTTTTTGTCTCTTCTCATTACTTCAATATGCCTCTTCTTAAAGTAATTCTTCATGAAAAAACGTAACTCATAAATTTCAGTGTCCAACTTACTCCTTTGTTGACACATGTTATTAGAATTACTAAATTTCAACTAAATTTCAAAATTTAAAAATTTTATGGCTCCACTATCCATGTTGTCGATAGATGTCTCTCTCCTAAGATATTTAAGGCATTGTGTTCCCTCCTTAATGGATGATTTATGAAATATTGACTTTCATCTTGCAAAATCTTGCTTTTACCTACATTTTTACATAAAAAAAATTATTACAACAAACACTAAATCCGCAAAAATCACCGCCATTCATAAGAATGACTTCCTCCATCTCCTCACTGGTGTCTTCAAAACTGTATTATTTTGTCCCTCTACATGAATTTATCTCTCTTTGAATCTCTAATTCCTCTTTTATAGCCTTATGGTGATGTTTGCTATTGTATTCCTTCTCATTTTTCCCATATTCATTCTCTATGCAATCCTCTTCAATCCTCATGTTAACTATCCATTATTCTAGTATCCTCAATTCTACATTAAATTTGCACTTATAAAGCTTTCATCCATCATTCCACCTGTTGGAATATCCTCGTTTTTCTCATCGTCCTTCAATTTTATTTCTTTATCAAATTCCATCAACATTACATATGAATTCTATTATTCATATCATTCATACTTCTTTTGGCTACCTTCATAAGCCAACTTTTCCCTATTCACTACAAGAATAGGTTCTTACAATTGTTCTTCCATAGCTTCATTTTTCGACCATGTATAGTATGGATTTTGATTGCCTTTATAAGACAATTATATCTTTCCCTTTCTTCTAACAAATTTTTTATTATTCTTTTCCTGTATTCATATGATAATGTTTGGGAATTTTCCATCATCCTTAAGAATTGAAAAACCTACAATCATATACAAATCTCTAGTTTTAAAAATATAAGTCTCTCCAGCCTCCTTTGCTATCTTTAGTATTATACCTTCATGTTTATTTGAACCTTTCAAGAAATCCATAAGACTCTCGTGAAGTCTTACATCATCATCCTCATTATCATCCTCCCTAAGGAATAATCCTTTCTCTAGTTAACAATAGTGAACTCTCTCTTCCTCATATTCAATTGCCTTAAATTTCTCTTCCTTCTACCAAGCACTCATCATGTGCCTCAACTTTTTTGCAAATAGTTTCTTAAGAAATTTGTAACATGCTTCTTCATTCTCTATTCACATCTATGTTCTTTTGCAATTTATTGTAGTAGCACCGTCATTATACTGAGTTGTTATTTTATCTCATTCATTTCTCTGTCAAATTTCTCTTGACTCATATTTTCCATCCTTAGGTCATTTGATTTAGCATTCTCCTACTTTATATTTTGATTATATTTCAACCCTTTTCATGACAATATATAGTCACATGTACTCTTCCTTTGTTAACTTCCTTTCTTCACTTGTGAGTTGCACCTCTATAATAGAAATTTTGTTTGACCCTACTAAAAGTCCCCCACCGAGCTTCTCTCCTTTAAACTTGGAACTTTGGTAACAATGGTTCTCCTTCTCTATAACCTTCTAAGCTTCCTCTACTCTTCTAGCCCTTTTCAATCCACTGATGGTCAAGAAATTCACCCACTCCTTTCTCTAGATAAATCTACCCAACAACATCTACCCAACCTCAATTAGAACTTGTTATCTATGTTATGAAATACTTTTTGCAAGGGTTACCACACATTTCCTATCTCTCTACTGCTACCTGTAAGAAAAATAATTTGTCCATCCATTGATTGTAAATTACAAAGGCCTTTTTTACTTATCGAACATCAAGAAATCTATACTTGAGAAATATTTCTACTTCTTTCTTCACACCACTGCAAGATGATTTTTGTTATCAATCTTCTCCAGGATTTCATCAATTTGTTATCAACAATATTTCTGAGCTATGATCATTAGCTAGAACTGTCTTCTTCCTTGTACCAAATCTTTTATTCTTTTTCTCCTTAATCAACCCGCATAAGTACTTGTTTTCATGTATTACATATATTCATATTTATGATTAAACAAAATAAATATGTTAGCTCTATTCCTTCTTCAATATTGATATGCTTTCATATTTTCGTTCAACTTTGATCTCTTACGCTAGTTTTCCTTCTAGTGTTACTAATGATTCTCTCTAAGTAGTAATAAATTTAACTCTTCTCTACTGTGATACTAAAAATTAATGCCAACTAGGGCATCCTCTCTCCCCTAAGCATGGTGGCCAAATTCTTTTGGATCAATCTCACATACTAAATTCACTTTGAGCTAGATGTGGGTCCTACACCTTACAACACACATATCTCATTAAGTCTTATGGT
>Ga0115851_101036_pt1 | contig 14113 bp, 13 predicted proteins | sample InSIn2gowninarea_FD_83865 | JGI IMG/M metagenome (GOLD analysis project Ga0115851, IMG submission 83865)
CAAGACCGGCGAGAGCATTTTTTGATTCTTACTGAAAAGGCGAAAAAGGAGCTTCCCCTGATCAAGCAAACGCTGGCAGATGTAGAGGCAAGTGCTTTGCAGAATTTTACAGAAGAGCAGAAGCAGCAATTCTTTCAGTATCTGGAAAAGATATACATAAATATGTCTGAACTGCCAGCTGAAGATCTTTTTGTCGAATACCAGAAGGTAGGATAGAAAAATCTTCAGATGACTAACGTGTCTGTAGCGGATGCGGCAGAATAACCCAAAAAGTTAGATAACAACAGTATAGAATAAGTAAGAATAGCTAGATTTTTTAATTGCAAAGTAGATGAATAAGTCAGTAAAAAGGGGCCTAATAGTAGCAGTAATCGTAGTAGTTGTGTTAATCATTGCGCTGCCCCGTATGGATTTTTTGAAAGCAGATGATAAGGCTGCCGCTCCAAAGGGGCAGGTGGCTGCTAATACAGGAGCAGCAGGAGGAAAAGGCGGCCCTGGTGCAGGGAATGTAGCTGTGGATGTGATTGTGGTGAAATCAGAAAAACTAGACAATAAAATTCAATCTACAGGTACCATCTTAGCCAATGAGGAAGTAGAACTCCGTAGCGAGATTTCAGGTAAAGTGAGCCGGATTTTTTTTAAGGAAGGCGACCGCGTAAAGAAAGGACAGGTACTTGTCCGCATTAACGATGAGGAACAGCAGGCTCAGCTGAAAAGACTTCAGTATAACATAAAACTGAATGAAGACCAGGAATTCCGGCAAAAACGTCTGTTAGAAAAAGAAGCTATAAGTCAGCAGGAATATGATATTTCTCTTACACAGCTTAATACGATCCGGGCAGAGCTGCAGCAGCTGGATGCAGTTATAGACAAGTATTCAATTAGAGCGCCTTTCAGTGGTATCATTGGTTTACGTTATATCAGCGAAGGAAGCTACGTATCGCCAACCTCTCAGATTGCCTTTATGCAGGATATTGACAAGGTAAAAGTTGAGTTTTCTATATCAGAAAAGTATGCAGCCCAGGTGAAGCCAGGAAGTAAAATTGCCTTTAGCATTACCGGCAGAGATAAACAGTACGAAGGTACCGTATATGCCGTAGAACCTAAAATAGATCTGGCCACCCGTTCTGTACGTATACGGGCTATCAGTCCAAATCCGGACGGAGAATTGTTTCCGGGGGCTTTTGCCAGAGTGGAACTTACCCTGGAAACTATTGATAATGCCATTATGATTCCCACAGAAGCCTTAATTCCTGAACTTCAGGGACAAAAGGTATTCTTATATAAGAATGGCCGCGCTATATCGTCGCCGGTAGAAACCGGATTACGTACCGAAAGAGCAATTCAGATAACTAAAGGTGTACAATCCAACGATAGTTTAATTGTAACCGGGTTATTGCAACTAAAAGATAGTACGCAAGTAAAAGTAAGAGACTTGTCTGCTGCAGAAGCAGCCAAAAATAACCAGATCTCCAGTATATCAGAGTAAAATAAATTATACCATATGAATATTTCTTCACTCAGCATCAACCGTCCGGTACTGGCCACTGTATTTTCTATTGTGCTTGTACTTTTCGGGGTTATCGGATTTACAGCTTTAGGTGTAAGAGAATATCCCAGCGTAGACCCACCCATTGTTACAGTGCAAACCAACTATACAGGGGCCAATGCAGATATTATTGAGTCGCAAATTACAGAGCCCTTAGAAGAATCGATCAATGGTATTGCCGGGATTAGTGCGTTAACTTCTCAAAGCAGCGATGGCCGGAGCAGTATTACGGTAGAATTTGACCTGGAAATAGACCTGGAGGCAGCTGCCAACGACGTACGCGACCGGGTATCCCGTGCACAACGAAACTTGCCTCAGGATGCTGATCCACCCATTGTATCCAAAGCAGATGCAAATGCCGAAACCATTCTATCTCTTACTGTACAAAGCGATAGCCGCACCTTACTGGAACTTTCTGAAATAGCCAACAACGTATTTAAAGAAAGACTGCAAACTATTCCCGGGATAAGCGAAATCCGGATATGGGGAGAGAAAAAATACGCCATGCGTTTGCTGATGGACCCCGATAAATTAGCGGCTTATCAGCTGGCGCCACTGGATGTACGGAATGCTTTGATCAGGCAGAATGTAGAACTTCCTTCCGGAAGAATTGAAGGATACGGCACAGAGCTGAGTGTTCGGACACTAGGCCGCCTACGGACTGAGCAAGAATTTAATGACATGATCATTAAAGAAACAGAAGGATCTATTGTCCGCTTTAGTGATATTGGCCGGGCTGTACTTTCTCCAGAGAACGAACGCACCCTTTTGCGAGGAAACGGAGGTATCCCTATGGTAGGTGTAGCTGTAACCCCTCAGCCAGGCGCTAACTACATTGCTATTGCCGATGAGTTTTACAAACGGGTAGACCAGATAAAAAAGGAACTACCAAAAGATCTCCAGTTAGGCATGGCCCTGGATACCACAGTTAATATACGTAAGGCCATCACGGAAGTAGAAGAAACGATTCTGATAGCTTTTGGACTGGTGGTGTTAGTCATTTTCTTGTTCCTCAGAGACTGGCGTACTACGCTAATTCCTGTACTGGCTATTCCTATCTCGCTGATCGGGACTTTTTTCATCATGTACATTGCCGGTTTCTCTATTAATATTTTGACTCTGCTAGGTATAGTACTGGCAACCGGTCTGGTAGTAGATGATGCCATTGTGGTGTTGGAGAATATTTATTCGAAGATAGAGGGAGGAATGAACCCAAAAGAAGCTGGGCATAAAGGTTCACAGGAAATTATTTTTGCAATTATCTCTACAACCATTACGCTGGCAGCTGTATTCCTGCCTATTATATTTCTGCAAGGGATTACCGGAAGGTTATTCCGGGAGTTTGGCGTAGTAGTAGCCGGTTCGGTAATTATTTCCGCGTTTGTTTCCTTGACTCTTACACCCATGATGAGTGCCAGATTCCTGAAAAAGAAAAAAAGCGAAAGTAAGTTTTACCACATCACCGAAAAATTCTTTGTGAATATGACAGAAGGGTACAACCAGTCGTTGCAGACGTTTATGCGCTATCGGTGGGTAGCTATTGTTATCATGGTTGTTTCACTGGGCATTGTTGTCGGTATTGGCTCTCAGCTTCCTTCCGAGCTTGCTCCACTGGAAGATAAAAGCCGCCTGAACATTCAGGCTACTGCTCCCGAGGGCACTTCGTATGAGTTGATGGAGCAATACATAGGTAAAATAATTGAGGTAGTAGATACCATGGATGTGAAAGAGTCCATACTATCGGTTACTGCGCCAGGGTTTGGAGGAGCTGCTGCTGTAAACAGTGGGTTTGTCAGAGTAACATTGGTAGACCCTACCAAACGGGAAGTAACCCAGCAGCAATTAGCCGACAAATTAGGAGCCATTACTAGGCAGTTTAATTTTGCCCGCACATTTGTGGTGCAAGAACAGACTATTGGTGGCGGCAGAGGCTCCGGTTTACCCGTTCAGTTTGTTATTCAGGCACCCAATTTTGAAAAGCTGAAGGAAATCATACCCAAGTTTATGGACCGGGCGCAGGCAGATCCAAGCTTCCAGGTAGTAGATTTGAATCTGAAGTTCAACAAGCCAGAGCTAAGTATAGAAATAGACCGTGAACGTGCCCGAATCCTGGGTGTATCTGTATTGGATATTGCTGAAACGTTACAGTTATACTATAGCGGCCAGCGTTTCGGATACTTTTATAAGGATGGAAAGCAGTACCAGGTAATAGGCCAGGCTAACCGGGTAAGCCGAGATGCGCCCGTAGATTTAAGTTCCGTATATGTTAAGAATGACAGAGGCGGCTTAATTAAACTAGATAACGTAGTACGGTTAAGTGACCAGAGTAGTCCGCCACAATTATTCCGGTATAACCGCTATGTTTCTGCTACAGTTTCTGCTTCTCCAGCTCCGGGACTTACGTTAGGCCAGGGTATAGAAGCCATGGATAGAATTGCCGATGAAGTACTGGATGATACTTTCTCAACCAGTCTGGCGGGTACATCCAAAGAGTTTGCAGAAAGCTCCAGCAGCTTGCTTTTTGCCTTCCTGCTTGCATTAGCATTAATTTATCTCATTCTTTCAGCGCAGTTCGAAAGTTTTACTGATCCGTTGATTATTATGTTTACGGTGCCATTAGCTTTGGCGGGAGCAGTATTATCCCTGTGGCTGTTCGGGCAGACCTTAAACATCTTTAGCCAGATCGGGATCATTGTGTTGATCGGGATTGTAACCAAAAATGGTATTTTAATTGTGGAGTTTGCCAACCAGCGTAAAGAAGAAGGATTACAGGTAATGGATGCCGTAGTAGATGCTGCTACCCAAAGGCTTCGTCCAATTCTAATGACCAGCTTAGCTACTGTGCTGGGTGCCTTACCTATTGCATTGGCTTTAGGCGAAGCATCCACGAGCCGGATGCCGATTGGTATTGCTATTATCGGCGGGTTAATGTTCTCTTTGGTTCTTACGCTGTATGTCATTCCAGCTTTGTACACCTATATCTCTGGTAAAACCAAAGCAAAAGAAGAAACGCAAGCAGAGGTACGAGAACTGGAAAGCGCAACTGTTTAATAAAGCATACTGAATATTTATAGCCAGATAAAAACGGTTGAATAAGTAAAGGGCTAAGCTTCTTATTCAACCGTTTTTATTACAATTTTGCATACACAACCTAACGTCTTAATCAATTATGATAAAAAACATTTTTATCGTATCTCTTTTATTATCTGTTCCATTTTTTTGTAAAGCACAGAATGCATCACCTGTAGATACTCTCACCATTGAAAATGCAGTTCAGCTGGCATTAGAAAAAAACTATTCCATAAAAATTGCGCAAAACCAGAAACAGTTTGCAGCAAACAATTTCAGTTACGGGTATGCAAATTTTCTTCCTACCATAAATCTGGATGCTTTACGAACCAACTCCGTAAGTGATACCCGCCAGGTTTCATTTAATGGGGACGTAAGAGAAGTAGATAATGGAAAATCAAACAGACTTTCTGCATCTGCCTTATTTAACTGGACTATCTTTGATGGACTTCGCATGTTTGTCGCCTATGACCAATTGAGAGAATTAAAAGCTGCCGGTGAAGAAAGTGCCCAGATTGATATAGAAAATTCTGTAGCCCTAGTAAGTAATTCGTATTATGACATCATACAACGGCAGGAACGGGTAAGTGCCTTTCTGGATGCCCTGAAAATATCCCAACAACGCCTAGACTTGGCTCAGGCACAATACGAAGTAGGATCAGGTTCCAAATTAAATTATCTGGCTGCACAAGTAGATTACAATACAGATAAAGCTGCGTTAATTTTGCAGGAACAAGAATTACAAAAAGCTAAAATTACATTTAATGAGTTTCTGGGCAGAGAACCCAATGTCGAATTTGTGGTGACAGATACCATTATTGTGGATGAAAACGTAGACCTTGGGACGTTACGTGCCTCCGCCCTTCAGCGGAATCCTAACTTGCTATTAGCCCAGCGAAATAAAAATATTGCGTATTTAGATACCCGGGCTATCCGGGCAGAACGTTTTCCAACCCTCAACCTGACAGGTGATTATACGTATTCCAGAACGGAAGCGGCGGCAGGTTTTGCCTTGAGTAACCGGAATAATGGCTATACCTATGGAGCCAGATTGACCATGCCTATTTTGAACGGATTTGATATAAACCGGCGTGTGCAAAATGCCAAAGTTCAGCAGGATATCAGCAATTATCAGCTGGAAGCTTTACAGGTACAACTGGAAGCCGAATTGCAACGGGCTTATACGGACTATACAAACAGCTTAACTCTCGTAAACCTGGAAAAACAAAACCTGGAAGTTGCCCGTCAAAACATTGATATTGCCCTGGAAAGATACCGCCTAGGCGTATCTACACCCCTGGAACTGCGCGAGGTTCAGCGGAATGCAGTTGCTACGGAAAGCCGCTTGATAGAAGCGGAATTCAATGCAAAATTAGCTGAAATAGAATTAATGCGGTTAAGCAGCCGGATTATCGAATAAGCCTGTATAATTCACAATAGCAGCATATTTATGAGTAGTTTGCATATGGATACATATGCTTTTATTTTATGCGTAAAATTATTCTCATCAGTGCTTCCTTACTACTCATCGGAGGTATTATAGCTTACATAACACTAGGAGGTTTAAAAAAACCACAATTTACTATCCAACAGGTCTCTGGCTATCTAATGGCTGGTGTTGCCTTTAAAGGGATGGCCTCTAACGAAGGGTTGCTGAAGCTATTTGAGCAAACCCGTATCTATCATCAGCAGGAAAAGCTGCCCGGTACCTTGGCTGCCTTGTATGTGGATATACCTACCGCAGAAAAAGGAGAAGTAGAGGCTTTTGTAGGTGTAGTTGTAAAAGATTCGGCCACTGTTTTGCCTGATAAGTATGTCTATAAATATATTCCTGCCGATAAGGCTGCACAAGCCACTATAAAATCTCACTATCTGGTAGCTCCTTCGCCTGATAAGATACGGGCAAGCTTGCTGAATTATGCGCAGGAAAGAGGGTTACTATTGCAGAATTTTGTAATAGAACAATATATAGGAGATAATCACATTGTTGTAGAAATCCCTGTAAAAAGTGAGTAATTTTAATGTACGTAGAGCGGATTGATTATAGTAGCATAAGGGATATACGTAGAAACAAACATAATAAAAAAAGTAAATGTATGACAAAGAAACTGAAACGTTCGCAGACTAACCGCATGTTGACCGGTGTTTGCGGAGGCATTGCCGAATATATGAATGTAGATGCTACCCTTGTACGTGTAGCTTTTGCTATTGCAGCGGTCTTGGGGGTGGGTGCACCAGGTATTGTTTATCTTATCTTGGTGTTTATTATGCCGGATGAATATTAATCAACAAAACTTATCTGGTAGGTTTAATTAAACGGTAAGATTTTCTCTTGGCCAGATAATTTTTTAAAACCGGATAAAGTAATACAGCTGAGAGTATAATAAGTGTCCCCAGGTAAAAACCTGGGGTCATTTTTTCAGAATCGCCAAAAAATAAAAAAGCTAACACTATTCCATACACCGGCTCCAGGTTTACAGTTAAGTTAATGGCAAATGCTGAGAATTTTTTCATCAGTTGCACGGCTACTGAATAAGCATATACCGTGCATACAAAGGCAAGTATGGCAATATAAATCCAGTCATTTAAGCTGGGCGTTAAGTGTAGTTGTCCATTGTCGGCAAGAAACCACTGATAGAAAGGCAGAAAAATCCCTGTAACCAAGCAAGCTCCCACCATTTCATAGAAGGTGATCGTATACGCATAATACCTGCTGCTGAATTGCACATTTATCACTGTAAAGAGTGCGGCTAGCAAGGCGGATGTGATAGCCATACTAATACCCAGCGCATGGGTAAATTCAAAATGAAAAATAACATATAAGCCTATAATTACCACCACCCCAATGCCCATTTCCAGCAGGCTTATTCTCCGGCCAAGCATCAGTGGTTCCAGCAAACTTGTCCAGAGAGAGCCGGTAGCCATGCCTGCCAGACAGATAGAAGCAGTAGAAACTCTGGCTGCGCCAAAAAAAAGTATCCAGTGAGCCGCAATTAACCCTCCAGTCAGCAACATACGGATCAAATCTGTTTTCTGAATAAAGAGCTGTTCTTTCTTTTTCATCAGCATTGCTCCTAATAGCAGTGCTGCCAGCAAGGTTCGGAAGAAAACAAGTTCTACAGTTGGTATGGAAATCAGTAAACCTAAAATGGCGGTGAATCCCCAGATAAGTACAATAAAATGAAGTTGTAAATAATCTTTTAAAACGGGCATAGATAGTGGCAGGTAGACTGATGTAAATGCAGGTTAGCTAAACAGGATAAAACATAGGAGTTACCGGGGAACCGTATGGTACATAACCAGGAAAATAACATCCGGCACTTCACTTAAATGGTTGCGTGCATTGGTTAAGTAATCTAATGCACTCTGTTTGGTGTTTTTAATACAAATATCCTTTGCAAAACCTGTAACTTGCATCAGCTTGCGGGCTATTAGCTGATCGGCTTCGTTATCGTCTATTAATAATACGTTTTTGTAGATATTTGTCATACGCAGGAAAAAATGATGGCATGTAAAATAGAAAGATTCAACATGCCATTGATTATAAATATACGTGTAAAACTATTTGCTTACTAACTGAGGCAATCTTTTTATTTCCGTTAAAGCGCTTTCTGTTAATGGTTTTGTGACAAATTTCACTACGTAATTGTTATCTACTATCTTTTCAATATCCCGTTTATTATCAGAACTTGATAAAATTACGATCTTACACTTGTTTTTTAATTCTTCTGGAAACATCTCAAACTCGAATAAGAAGACAAAGCCATCTACTATGGGCATATTTATGTCTAGGAAGATTATATCAGGCAGGTTGTGGGCATTAAGTTTTTCTCTTTCTAAATATTCCAGGGCGCTTTTTCCTGAGTTCTTTACTTCTACGCGCTTGGCAAACTTGGTGATTTCTATAATTCTTTTGCTAATAAAATTATCGGTATCGTTGTCATCCACAAGCATGACTAAATCTACGTTATTTTCCATTTCCTGATTGGTTAACATTTAATCAAAGTTATTGCTTTGGCATCACTCTGTTGTACCTAAATTAAATATTCCGCATGCAGGTAATATATAAAATTAAATTTTTGAAAATAGTAAATCGTGGCTCTTTTTGCCGCAAACCAGTTTTTTGTATACAGTATAAAAAGCTGTAGTATGGGTAACTAATTGTGCGCTTTAAACTAAGCTACTCTATCCCTGATATACCTATTTTCTGTTAAATAAACGGCCAGAATACCGCAGAAACAAAATACGTTTGTACACTATATATCCAGTCAATTTAACTTTATATTTTCATGAAGCGAACACTTTCCATAAAATGTTTCTATGAAGCAACCAATGCTAAAAGGATGTAAGCAGATGTAAGTAAAGAGAGGTTTATTGTCTGTTTTAAATAAACAAACGGGATTTACAAATGTACTAATGCAGAACAAAGAATAGGACTAAGCCTAACCTGCTACATAAACTACTTTCTTCGTCTCAAAAAACTCTTCGTCAAAATAAGCTGACAGGGGATAAATCTTGTGTTTGAGTCTTGCTTCGTTTAGTTCTTCCGTTAGGTCGCCCCCCTTCAATGCCAGAATACCATTTTTCAAAGTATTATTATAAGGCTTATTAATTTTATACCGCACCCAGCTGTGTAATTCTTTCAAATGTGTTACTGCCCGGCTCACCACAAAATCATAGCTATCGTCTAGTTTTTCTACCCGGTTTTGCTCAGCTCTTACATTCTTTAGATCTAAGGCTCTGGCTATTTCCTGCACTACTTTAATTTTCTTTCCGATAGAATCTACCAGGTGGAAATGGCATGCAGGAAACAAAATAGCTAAAGGTATTCCCGGAAACCCGCCTCCAGTACCTACATCTAGAATACTGGTATCGGGCTTAAACGAAACCACTTTGGCTATTCCTAATGAATGCAATACATGCCGTTCGTAAAGTTGTTCAATGTCTTTGCGGGAGATGACATTGATTTTTTCGTTCCACTCTTCATACAACGGCTGTAGTTGTTTGAATTGCTCCAATTGCTGCTGGGTAAGGTCAGGAAAATAGTGAAGTAGAAGATCCAAAGCAGTAGAGGATTAACCGACCGGCGTTAATGTAAACTATGTTAGTTGGGTGTATATAACTAGAGACGTGAAATATCACGTCTCTAGTTATAGTTTATTATATAAAATCTTTTTTATCTTTTACCAGGTCATACAGCAGTTCGCGGGCTCTGTGAAGTTGTGCTTTTACGGTACCCAGAGGAGCTTGTAATTCTTCCGCTATTTCCTCATAAGATAGCTCCCTGAAATACCGAAGGTTCACCAATGTCTGATATTTGGGGGGAAGCTTGGTAATAATTAGCTGCATAATTTCTACCTTCTGGCTTTTTATAGCTTCTTCCTGCGGATTCAGGTTCACATCCTTTATATCCATACCCACGTCATCGCCATTATCATCGCGGAAAGAAGAACTGATACTGGTGGTTTCAAGCTTTTTCTTCCTGATAAAATCAATACAATTGTTGGTAGCTATCCTGAAAAGCCAGGTACTGAAGGTATAGTCTTTTTTGAATTTATGAAGGCTTTTAAAAGCTTTGGCAAATGCCTCTATAGTTAAATCTTCCGCATCATCCACATTCCTAACCATTTTCAGGATGGTGTGATATAACGGTTTTTTGTATCGCTTCATTAATTCAGCATAAGCCTTCTGATCTCCCTCTTCCTTGGCAAGGTCGATCAATTTAAAATCTTGAAGAGCTTTATCTGAAAATTGCTTGTCTAATTCCATCTTACCTGTTTTGAAATAGAAACGGATGAACCTATAATGATGTAATAAATAGTATATAAAAGATCAAAAATAGGAATAAAAAACCACTTTATCGTAGTATCTATCTTTTTTGCTATATTCTGTAACATCCATAGTTGGGTAGAAGTTCTGATTAAAAATCCGGCTAGTACCCATGGTATATACTCGTTAGAGAAAAGCAATATAAAGAATGTAAACCAGAACATCATTTGCGATAATGACATCAGGCCCAGCATCACTTTATTACGGAAAGTATAATGTTTTCCTACCGACAAATGCCTTCTTTTCTGCCTGTACCAGGAGAGAAAGGTTGTTTTTGGAACTGAAACCACATGTGCTTGCTTTTCAATACAGATGGCCACATTCTTTGGGGTGGCTACTTCGCTTACGAACAAGTCGTCGTCGCCGCCCAATACATTTAAATGTGAATGAAAGCCTTTATTGGAAATAAATAAAGATTTCGTGTAAGCCAGATTTCTGCCTACTCCCATATAAGGCAAGCCTGCCAATGTAAAAGAAAAATACTGTGCTGCCGTATAAAAGGTTTCATATCTGATCATAAAATTTAATAAGCCTTTATGATACACATAAGGCGAATACCCTAGAATAACTTGTTTCTCGGCAGAGAACTTTTGCTGCATCTGGCTGATCCAGTCGATAGACTGGGGCATACAATCGGCATCGGTTAGCAAAATAATATCGTATTGAGCGGCCTTTATTCCTAAACTGAGGGCATATTTCTTCGGTGTAATATGATCAGGGGTCTCATTAATACGAACTAGTCGCATCTGCGCATGTTTGAATGATTCAAACAACAGAAAATCGTAGCACTCATCGTTAGACCTATCATCTACAATAATTAGTTCGAAAACTGGGTAGTTCTGCTCTAACAACCTGGGGATAAGCTTTTTCAGATTTTCCAGCTCGTTCCAGCCACAGACAATTACCGATACGCCAGGTTTCTTTAAAGAATCAGATGGGGCAGCAGGTGCCTGCTTATAGAATGCGAGCCGGGAAAAAATACTTGCCCAGTATAAAAGTTGAACGGCTACACTTGCTATAAAGCTGTAGAGAATACTATGAATAAAAATGGTATAAATGTTCACAAATTAAGGAAGTTAAACTATTCTGTACTTCAATATGGGTGCATAAATATAAATTCAAAATTAGGAACAAGAATATGAAGAATAAGGCATAATTTTGTGCCTTTATACGGATGTAAGCTTGTACTCTATATGGTAGGCATAGATAAAAAAAGCTGGTTCATCCTGATAGGAATATATCTATTTACTCCGATTTTATACACCTTTATTTATAGTTAAAACTGTTCTTTAACAAAATAATTTCATAGGTTACCTAACAAATTCAACCTATGGAAATATTAGCTCTCAAAGATACAGTCTGGGAAGAATACGAATGAATTTTGACATACACGCAAAAGATACACATTGCAACGCACGAGCCGGTAGTATCACCACCGATCACGGTCTTATAGAGACACCTATCTTTATGCCGGTAGGCACAGCAGGTTCAGTAAAAGCGGTGCATCAGCGGGAATTAACAGACGATATACAAGCACACATTATTCTGGGAAATACCTACCACTTATACTTAAGACCTGGGTTAGATGTACTTAATAAAGCTGGCGGTTTGCACCAATTCAATAGCTGGCAAAAACCTATTTTAACCGATAGTGGAGGCTACCAGGTATATTCCTTATCCGGCACACGTAAAATAAAGGAAGAAGGGGTTACGTTCAAATCGCATATAGACGGATCTACGCATCATTTTTCACCTGAGTATGTGATGGATATTCAGCGTATTATCGGGGCAGATATTATTATGGCTTTTGATGAATGTACCCCCTACCCTTGCGAATTCAGCTATGCCCGCAAATCGATGGATATGACTCACCGCTGGCTGAAACGCTGCTGCGACCGCTTTGATAGCACAAGCCCGGAATATGGCTATAGCCAGACCTTGTTTCCAATTGTACAAGGCAGTACCTTTAAAGATTTGCGTAAGCAGTCGGCTGAGGTTATTGCTTCTTTTGAACGGGAAGGCAATGCAATTGGCGGCTTATCGGTAGGAGAACCAGCTGAACTGATGTATGAGATGACAGAGATTGTTTGTGGTATATTACCTGTGCATAAACCCCGATATCTAATGGGAGTAGGTACGCCTGCCAACATTCTGGAAGCCATTGCTTTGGGTATAGATATGTTTGACTGTGTTATGCCTACCCGAAATGCAAGAAATGGCATGCTTTTTACTACACAAGGCATAATTAATATCAAGAACGAAAAGTGGAAAAAGGATTTTAGTCCGATTGATGAAATGCTGGGAGGGTACGTAAGTACAACCTACTCAAAAACATATTTGCGGCATCTGGTGATAAGCGGCGAATACCTGGCTGCCCAGATTGCCAGTGTACATAATCTCACGTTTTATTTGTGGCTCGTAAAGCAGGCCCGTCAACAGATTATAGCAGGAAATTATGCTGCCTGGAAAAACAAGATGGTTCAACAAGTGATGCAACGGTTATGAAAATTCTGGATTTATATATTCTGAAAAAATTCCTGTCCACTTTTTTGTTTGTGGTGCTCATCCTGGTTGCCATTATCGTAGTAATAGATTTTACAGAGAAAAACGATGATTTTATTAAACGGAAAGCCCCTACAGAAGCCGTTATCTACGATTATTACCTAAACTTTATACCATACATAGCCAATTTACTGAGTCCAATTACGGTATTTATTGCCACCGTGTTTGTCACCGCACAACTTGCCTCCCGCACAGAGGTAATTGCCATTTTAAGCAGCGGGGTCAGTTTTATGCGGTTTATGGTGCCATATGTAGTAGGTGCCATAATCATTGGGTTGGTTATCTTTCTCTTCTCCGGGTGGGTTATTCCTAATTCTAACAAAGTACGGGTTAATTTTGAACGCCAGTACCTGAAAGACCCTTACTACAACGATTCAAGAGATATACATAAGAAAATAGCTCCTCACACCTATGTATATCTGCGTACCTATGACGTAACCAATGATGTTGGCTACCAGTTTACGATGGAAAAAATAGTAGATACCAAGCTGCTAGAAAAGCTGGAATCTCAACGGATAGAGTGGAAACCTAAGCAAGAAAAGTGGCTGATCCGGAACTACAAACTCCGCACCTTTGATGGCATGAAAGAAACCATTTCCTATGGTGATACTTTAGATACCTTAATTAATCTGCATCCAAAGGTTTTCGGCAACAATTATATGCTGTATGAAACCTTTACCCTTAACGAACTGGAATCGTTTATTAGCGAACTAAGAGAAAGCGGGGCAGACAATGTAGCCATTTACCAGATAGAGAAATACCTACGGTTTACCAGTCCTTTTGCTATCATTATTCTGACCTTGATAGGTGTAATTGTTTCTGCCCGTAAAAGCCGGGGTGGTGTAGGTTTCCAGATTGCCTTTGGGTTCGTACTAGCTTTTGTCTATATACTATTCTTTATTATGAGCCGCGCCATCGCCCAGACTGGCTCCATGGACCCTTTGCTGGCTGTGTGGCTACCCAACATTATTTTTTCTGGTATTGGGCTGGTTATGTACCATACGGTTCCCCGGTAACTCCTATGTTTTATCCTGTTTAGCTAACCTGCATTTACATCAGTCTACCTGCCACTATCTATGCCCGTTTTAAAAGATTATTTACAAC
>Ga0115851_100646_pt1 | contig 14108 bp, 13 predicted proteins | sample InSIn2gowninarea_FD_83865 | JGI IMG/M metagenome (GOLD analysis project Ga0115851, IMG submission 83865)
ACTAGAATAGGATTTCACCCCTAGGATACAATGTAGGCAGTTAACGACAGTTGCTAGGTTTATAGATGCCAGAACATGTCTCTAGCCTATACCTTTATATTTGTTAAGTGGGGTGACATTAAAAATTTATCAAGTAATTAAGTATATAAAAAAAGGGACCAATTTATTATTTAAAAAAAGAAGAAGTGAAATTGTTATTATTTTAAGATAATAAAGTTATTTTGAAAAGGGGTCTTAATATAAAGAAATACATACATATATAGAGGGCAACAATATAAGGAGTATTTTTTTTAATAAAAGGTTATTCAAGTTTTTAACAATCCACATTAAGGGAGAATATTGAAGTATATATATATATATATATATATACAAGGGAGATAAAATAAGTTAAAAAAAAATTTCCATACAAAAATTAAAAGAAGTGGGGAAAAAATATGGAATCCCTGAGTAAGGAACAAAAACAATCAATCACAAGAGATATAGAACAATTAATTACAATAATTGAGCGACAGGGTGAGCAGAGAAAGAGAATGGATTCCTTCTTCCATTCTCTACATCCATCATCACTTCCACATAATGATGCTAACTAGTGTACCGAGAAAGTGCAGCTAAAAGATCAAGAGAATGACAAAATAGCCAAAATCCAACAAAGCAAGGAAGTGTTAGAATGCGAACATAAAAATCTTGTGGATATACATTACAAAGAAATAATGGAAAAGGACGAAGAAATTTCTCGTCTCAAGGACCACGTCAAAAAATTACTGGCACAAGTGAACAGGACTAAAGTCTGAAAGAAAGAACTCAAGCAACATTTATCAGAACAAGAAGAGGAAAATTTACGTTTAAAGAACCTTAATAAAAATTTATTAGAATAAATCAGAGATCTAGAAGATGAAAAACTTAAAAGTCAAAACAGTGAAAATAAAGTTGATGAATCAAAAACTAAAGAACTTTTAAGTTTGAGAAACCATAATCAAAGTCTGCTCAATCAAACTAAGAAACTTAAGGATGATAAGAAAGCATTAAAAAATAATTTAGAATAATTCACTCAAGAAGAAGTATCGAAATCTACAGTCGCAACAGTTCATGTTGAAAATAAGGGAACAAATACCGATCCAGTGAATATAACTACTCAAGAAGACAAGTCAATTGAAGAAACGATGCACTTAGATGTTGCAGTTCAAACAATGAACATCCCAAGTGAATGTTCCATAACAAATTCAACAACATCTTCGCCATAAGAAAGTCTAAAAACTCCAGATAGACATCCGAATCACGAGAGTAGACCAATCAACCATGCTACGTATCGGTACCATTCAGACAAGAAACAACAGATTGATGTTCGAGATAATAGTGATGTAATCTCAATCCAGTCTTATGCTAACAAGTTGTTACAAAATTCCAGTGATCAGAATACCATACAGAAGATTAACTTAGAATGGTCTGATCCCTTCTCAGTGCATCAATTTTGTTTGTCACTTAGAAGATCATATTATCTTGTATCGACGAGGATGACTATTCCGAGAGAGAAAGACTTTCAAAGCCAAAAAAGAGATCAAGCCTTTTTCATCGACAAACTTTGAGGACAAAGTTTTTTGAGGAAGGAGGCAATGTAACGAATAAAATATATATAAATAATGTAAAATAATGTAAATGATAATAAGCATAAATAATTATTAGTTAATTAGTAATTAGGTTGAAGAGGCATGTATAAATGAGACATGACTCTTCATGAAGAGACACTTGCATGGTATATAAGCAAGCCTCTTGTTCTCATTGTAAATCATTATCATTCTTATTCATATTTAATAAATAATATTTGTATCCTCATGGATATCTTGATATTCCAAGCCTTTCGGAGTAATTAATTTGTAGAAGGAACTTTGTTTTCTTCATCCTTGATCTGCTAAGTAGTTAATGCTTGATATATGTTACATATTCTCTCGTGTCTTATATAGTACTTTGATCTTTCTTGCAGGTTTCTCAATGTCAAGAATAACTTAGGAGTGAGTCTTGGAACAAAAGATTCAAAGCCATCTCTGAAGAACGAGCAACTAGCATCAAGACGAGGTAGGTGCCTCTTTCTCATTGCATTTTTCAAGCATAAACTAGGAAAGTGAGTATTAGATTGTTTGGTTTGTTGCTAGACCCATTTATTGGGCTAGAGGGATTGCCTTTGTTCGCAGAGGGGATTTTTCTTCACAACAAAATGATGACTCCGCTGGGTAAGCTATAGCTTGTTCATCCTCCTTTCTCAACTGATCTCTTGATTAGTTTGACTGACCATCGTTTTCTCAGTTAGTTTGGTTTGATATAGGCCTGCACAACCAATTGTTACATCTTGGAGTGCTCATTTTGGTAAAGTTTGTGAAATTATTTTTATTTTTTGTTTGTTTCCTCGACCAATGCTTTTTTTGATTTGAAAGTCACGCTGCGAGTGCACTTTTTCTTAAAATAGTAGCACTTATCCCCTGTTTAGCACCCATTTGGACTTGAAAACGTGTTGATCCCTGATATTGGAAAAAATTAAGGTTTCTGCCTTAGAATCCAGAGTGTCTTGACCCTTGATGTCTTTTCCCATCCTATATGCTTGGATCTGTCATTGTTTTTGACTGATTTCCTTGATTAATTTGCAAAATTTGTCTCATTGGCTTTGAAGTGAAATCTAATTGAGTTCTAGGGTTTCTAGTCAATTGGTCATCACTTGTTTCTTATTGGTTTCATTGAGACGCTGGTTTTGATGATTGATTGATTGTTGTTTTATGTGGAAATCATTGAAAATGTCAATTTTCATTTGTTTTAGCTTGTCTTTCAAAATTTACTTCTCGTGAAAATGCATTGATTAGTTGCACTGAAAAGTTATTTTTTGAGATTCATCATTGAAAATAGATCACATTTTTTGTGACTAAAAGCTAAAAATTGTATTAGATGCATCAAATCATTCAAAATGAAAATTCATATAAGTTCATCTTAGTAAAGTAAAATCATTTTTCTTTCGAAAAAGTTGCATTTAGGATAGTGAAAAGTGAAAATCACTTTTACTTTTGGCATTGCATTTGGAAGAGGAAAGTGAAAGTTAGCGAAAGGAATTTTGCTTGATGCATTTTGTTTGACTCATTATTGATTAAAATTTCTTCCCTTGATTAGTATAGCTTTCATTGAAATGAAATGTTTTCCTTTTCTCATATAGTTGCATCTTAGGCATTCAAGTGACATCACTTTGAGCCCAAAATTGAAACATAATTCAAGAAAAACGTTAAAATTTACTGAATTAACCTAAGGAGAATTTGGAACTTAACACAAACATTTAAAGGTATAGGCTAGAGACATGTTCTGGCATCTATAAACCTAGCAACTGTCGTTAACTGCCTACATTGTATCCTAGGGGTGAAATCCTATTCTAGTCTGGAAGTATATCAGAGGTTCTCTACTACTCTATGGTATATCAGAGGTATTCTAGTATGACAATTATATCAGAATGATATCACCAAATATTTATGCATTAGATAGTGCTAACATAGATTTGTGCTCCTCGTACCATCGATTATATATTGGAAGAACCCACTAGGTTGTTATCTTTTAGCCATAGGTAACTGAGTCAACCACGTTGTAGACATAATACACCGAACACAACATTCAAAGAGATTGGCCGCCATACATTAAGTCCTTGGATTTGGCTAAGGTGTATATTGTGGTTCACAGATACTTGGTAAACCATCTTTCCTAGCTTACTCCTCTTTTATTTTGTTTTGTTAATTTCTAAAATCAATTAATTGACTGCGGAAAAACATCCTTCCTATGTAAATAATCCTTAGTAGATCTTAGGTTGATACTGATGGTAACATTTCATGAGTTTACCAATCAAGGAAACCCCTCTGATGGGAATCCTAGTGTTTTTCCTTCTTTTGGAAATACTGGTTCTCCGTATATGGCAACGTTGTTCGTTCTTGGATTGACTAATAGTCTGCCAGTTTGGTTATTGTCGACCTCGATGATTCTGAGTGTCCAAACTACTTTTCAACTGAGTTCTCCTCCACCTAAACACCATCAACCTCAAATTGATCCTTATGTTGACCCTTTTCCTTCTTTTCCTATTTCTTCACCTCGTTCTTCCTCTTCGCCTAGTGAAAGTCTGGATTCTAGTAACCAGGAAGCTAAGAAGAAGAAGAAGAAGAGGATGAAAGAAGAAGCAAAATAAGCAAGGGGGCAACTAGGCAACCATTGCTACTGATCCAACTGATGTAGAAAATCTTCCAACTAACCCCAAAAAGTAAAATTCCCTTGCATTTTATGTAAGGGTGACCACCTTCTTCAAAATTTTCCTGGTAATCCCAAGGTCTTAGAAGTGTGGTCCACAGGTTCACATCAATCTTCGTCATCAGCCTCTGGAGATCATTCTGGTGATAAACCTTCAACTATTAATAATAGGGTCCATGGGAAAAAGGGAAAAGTCAAATTTCCCTATAAGTTATGTGAAGGTAATCATCCCATTCACCTTTGTCCTCTTTTGGATGAGGCTTCCAAAGAGTTGAAAAACCTTACAACTTCCCAACCTATTCTTCCGGTTGGTTATCAAAAGATTTCCCTTGATCCTTTGCTAGTTAATCAAGTGATTGATGAGAAACCATCTTTTGTCAACCCTGATCTCTTTGAAGTGAGTCTCGTGATTCCATTCTCGACCTGCCATTGGTTGAGAAAATGGTAGACTTGGCTCCACCTTTAGTTAACTGTACCTTTCAGGTAGTGAGTGAACCCCATACTGCTTAGGTTCTTCTGGTTTCTTCAGTTTCAAATTAACTGGAGGGAAATCCTCCCATTCTCGAGGTGCATGAGAGCACCTCTCTTGCTCCCATAGATCAAGAGGGTATGTCTCTCATTCCTATGACACCCCCTTTGAGTAGTTTGGTCATTTCTTTTGATTGGAGTCATCTGGCAAGATATGCCTTCTGCCTTTTGTGCCTTTCCAGATTACAGTATAGGCTTACAATATGGCCGTACCTAGCAGAGTCATAGACGAGGGCACATCTGTTAGCATTCTGTCCTAAATTTCTTAGCAAGCTTTAGGTTCTCCTCAGCTTGTCCCCGTCACCCAAAATCTATTATCTTTTAACAGAGGAACCAATCAATTGTTATGGATCCTTATTAAGTTACTTATTAATTTAGGAGGAAAGGATATCTATATAGACTTGATGGTTGTCCAAGGCCCTTTATATTTTAATATAGTCCTTGGCTGTGACTATGTTTATGTCATGAGAGATCTTGTCTCTTCTCTCTTTCATGTGATGTGTTTCCCACATGAAGGAAGAATTGTGATCATTGATCAACTTACATTCATTGCTCTTGAATCTCCATTTCAAGCTTGTGTAAAAATGAAACCAAATCCAAGAATAATTTATCTTTGTTTCAAGCTTGTGAAAAAATGAAACCATTTTCAAGTATCCTCAAGCATAGTTTCCCATGTTTCAAGCTTGTGTAAAAATGAAACCATTTCCCTTTTCACCTCTCATGATTTCCTTTTTATCAACCTATTTTTGCTAGATAAGCCTTGTTTTTTTCCTTTCCATCATCACCATCTCTTTGTCCAATCATACACTTTCAATTGGATGTTTTACCCTTTCCTGGCGAACATCTATAATGAGTGGTCTTATTAGCCAGTCTCTTGAGATTTACACATTTTGAGTAGCTCCATAATCACTAGAGCCAATTGCTATCCTTTTACACCACTCATTCCTCCAGGAGGAGTCATCTTTAAGCTCTTTTTTGACTCTCAAAAAATGAAAATATTGTCGAGTACCTTTTGTTTCGAACTCGTAAAAGTAAATGAAATGACGTTTACTTAGTATAAGTTTAACCCTTTTCCAGAATGAGATAGAATATTGTATGAAAAAGGAACACCTTACCTGAACATGGCTAGGAGGTTCTCTTGGATATTGTTTTCTACCTTGTCAGGTTCAAGAGACAATTTACACAAAAGGTACCTTTGGAGTTTTCTTTTCTACTTCTTTTTCAAACTCTCTAAACATGAAAAAGATGCCAAGTTTCACCTCTGTCGGACTCATAAAACTTAAACAATGCAGGACTTGTTATCATGACGAGACCAAGTTCCTCCTTCCTATGGATCGTAAAAATTACTAGGATGGATTCATCCGAATGATGAACTTATATGACAAGCATATGCTATTCCCTTCAAGATTGCGATAAAAAATAAATGGGGTACTCACCAGAAATGGTGGGGGAAAAGTGAAAGTGTCAGTGTTTTCTATCTTGTAAAAGTAGCATGTCGCTCTTGATCATCACACTCATCTATTATTTGTGTCAGGTTTGGGGTATCCTTGCTCCATCACTTGCCGTCCTGGGTTTTGGAAATCCATTTCTCCTCTCATATGATCATACCATTCCGTCATCATGACTTCTAATCCTATGTTGATTCCAATGTTTTTGTTGGCTTGTTGGGGCATGACCCAGGTTCAGAGTTAATTAGCCAAACAAATCCTTGTACTACTAGCCCTTTTGGCAACAGTCTACGGAGCGTAGATTGAGGTCTCACTCGAAGTAGTATGGGGGGGTGTTGGAACCAGGCTTCCGCACCCTTGAGATGTATGAGAGATTGAACTGGTCCAACTGTTATTCTCTTCATGTAGGTTGCTTCACACACTTCCCAGGCCTTCATGCCCTAATATACTTGCCTTCGCGTATCCCTAACCAGGCACCGTGGGGCTTCTACGCTACTGGAGAAGCGCTTTGCGCTATTCCCTTAAGTCGCACCTAAGATCTTACTTATCTTCCTATGCCTGGGCAATTATCTTCACGTAAATAGATGTCTTATGTTATATTTATTTATATAACACATTAATATGTGTTCGCACAGAAAATAAATAGTACACTTGTAATTTATACCCAATCATACATTAAAACAGGAAAATATACACAATTATATGGTAAACTTCTCTTTATTAATTCTTCCAATGGTTACATACTCGACTTCCCTTGCGCACTTGGCTGCAGGGGTCCGCGCACTCAACGACAGACTACTAGGCCTCTACGCACTTAGCTGCAGAGCCTTCTCCTACTCTGTGACCCAAAGACACACTTTACACTTCGACTCAATCTCTTAGACTCCTCATTCTTCCATTCTATTATTATGTCTCCTTCTACACTTAAAGCCTCATTCTATTTATACAATCCCATGGTCCGCGGACCATGGGTAGGTCTATCAAGCCGACATTACTTTACAAAAATGAGGGCGGACAACCCTGTGACTCTATTATGACTTTGCACTCTGCGCCCATAATTCATGGAGCTTTTACAAAATACTTGGTCAAAACTTAGGCTTTAAGCCCCAAAACATGCCTTGGGGGGATTCCATGCCCAACAGGCCCCCAACACAAACATCGTGACTTGCCCTCGAGTCACTCTGTTGACGTGGAAATCTTCGTGCGGAGTCCCTCCAACTTTGTCCGATCCAATGCAAGGTTGGTAGCGCACTGAGCAACTGCCTGCTGGATCTCCTAGACACGTTGTTCCGAGACCGTGGTGTCGAAACTAATTTCCTGCATCTGTGCTTGTGTCCCCTTCGTTTGTGTGAGCTTTCTTTCAATTTCTGCTATGATGGTGAAGGCCTCATCGATCCAAGGTTGAATGCGTGCCTTCAGGACTGCTTCCTTGTGCTGTGTCGCATCCACCTGTTCTTTCAGCGCTTTGGTCTGCTGCATCCGCACGAGCCTCTAAGTGAGGGCCACTGTCTACATAGTTCCTTTCATGCTGTCATACTACTACCGAAGTTCTTGTGCCTCTGTCTCTAAGTGCTGGATGTTGTGGTCCTCCTGCAGATTCATGAGTACCTCAAAGGACTCCTCCAACATTCTGGTGCAGTCTCACACTGCATTGTCGATCTCATCTAGTTTTGCTATAATAGCATTGGCGTGCTCTTCTCTTACTTTCAGAGGGGTGGATGGCTGCACCTTCAACCACAGCTCTATGATTTGAAAGTTCAACTCCAACTGAACCTTTGTCATTTCCTCCCACACCTTGTGCACCCCTGCCACATGCCTTTGCTGATGTGTCTGCTGGGATGGCCAGCTCAGGGATGCTTTGATAAGCTTCATCTAGTACCTGTGCCAGCTGACGATTCTGCAACGCCACTTCGTCACCCTGCATCTCAACTTTTCCATTTTGATTTTCTGCTTGCTTAGTACTTGCAGCGTGTGACTCTCCCTAGCCTACAGTACTGCATTAATCCCATCTTGTATAATGTACAATGTCTCCCACGAGAGTGTAGCCATGTTGATTCTGATACCCTTCAACGTGCTAATCGTAGGCTTGTTGGCCTCATTTGTTGTCACCAATGCCCCTTTCGGTAGCACTATGGTATTTGTCACCTGAGTGTGCACCATCTACTCTTCTGCAGTTGTTCCAACTACCAGGCTGGTAGAAAGGGTACTAGCTTGAGGAGGGAACACCTGAAACTCTTGAAGCTATGCTCTGAGGGCCCCCAACACAGTTTGGTTCTCCTGCACAATATTCTGGAGGGCCTCGGAGGTGACATCGTGCACTGTTTCGCCAATGTCATGTAGATCACCCTCGGTAAGGGTGATCGGGTCAATAGACAACTTCGATGCCTTGACCTTCTTGCGCAGCCCTGTCTGCTCGGTCGGGTGCTAGAACTTTAGCTGTGTTGACATGGTTTGTGGTTCTGCCCCTCCCTCCTCTTCCTCTGCTTCCCACCCATGCGAAGGTGACTTTTGGCCCTCACGTGCCTTCGTGGCTACCTCCTGCACTATTGCTATTACTACGAACTTTTTCTATTTAGATGCTGTTTATGCAGCATCCCGTGCCTCTTGCGCTTCTGCTGCCACTACCTCCTTCATTCTCTTCTCTACCAACTACGCCATCCACAGTTTGGCCTCCTCTTTCTTCCTCTCTGCCATAGACTTCTCTATCACCACAATGTCTGAAGCGTGCCACTCCAGTGGTCATGTCTCCAGTACATTAAAGATTACATCGTCTGTGGCTACAAAGGGTAGCTCTCTCCATTGCTTAGCTGGGTCCTTGTGTGCTCTGATGTATAAGCTGTGGAGGTCCGCCTTAAAATCTACAAAACATTGTAGGCTATTGTAGATAGTGGGTGATAACCACGGCTTGTGGTTGATCCCCATTCTAAGGTTCATCTCCATGAACACCCAGAATATCTTACTGTTGTGGATCCTGTTTGCATCCTTTGTGGCCCAGAGCGAAGTGTACTTCGCGACCTCCAATAGATCCCTGTCAATTGTGGGGAATTGGCCATCCTCCGGTAATTCCCCTGCCACGAGCACTATGGACATCAAAAGCCATGCATAGTGGAATGTTTCTCCTTATTCTTGAGCTTCGCGGCAATTCTCAAAGAATTCCTTGTAGAGGAACTCAATCCAGTTAAACTAGACACCCTTTATGCACTGCTCAGCAAGTGCTACCACCAGCGTGGGTACCTTGTCCGCGCGACACTTGCGCATAACCTTACCAGCAAGTATTTGGGTCGCCACTCTTACTGCTTTGTCATTGATGCTAGATATGATGTACCCCTCTTTTTATTTTTGAGTTTATACTTCTTCTTCATGGCCTCCATGATGGCCAAGTCACTGCTTTCCCCCTCTAAGATATCTACAGGGACCTCTCCTTTGCATGGCAGCTGGGTGATGTGGTGAATAAAATGTTTATGATGGGGATGGGCTCCTCCAACCACAAACACCCACCATGCACCAGGCAAAGAAACTTCATGATGACGAAAGTTGTTATTGGGGCACGATGGAAATGCGACACCCAAAGTAGGTTTAGTATCCCTGCCTTTTCCACTCCACACAACCACTTTCACAGCTCTAATTTGGTAACCCCCACCACAATGTTCTTCTTAGGCTTCATGAGATGCGCGGTCTCTAAGTGAGGAAACTTCTCGTGGTCAACGAGGTCCCAATCTTCAAACTTTAAGCTAGGCACCCATCCCAAGTGCGTGCCCTCAAAAGTGATGTTGTCTAGGAGGAGTGGGGTCTGGAGAGAGCTCTTGCTCTCGTCAATATCCTTGGGCACTTTAGCCTTCCCCTTCCATGAGGGGATATAGGCGGCCAACTTTGTTGGAGGGTACATAGTTTTAGTTTCCTCCTTCATGCCTTCGTCCTCATCTTCCTCGATGATAAGTTCCTCCAAGGCTTCCTCCTCCTCATTGGTTTCTATGTTAACAACTTTTCGCTTCTCTTCCATTGTCAGCTTGGTGCGCAGTGGGTTTCGCAGGGACACAAGTACAGGAATCATCGCATGTTTTTCTTTCTTTGGTCTTGGCATGCACGGTGATTTCAAGATTTCTGCCACAATCCTGACACCTTCAGGGGAATATCCCAGAGTCAGGGCCTGTGCGGACTCTTCGGCGCTCATATCTGTGATATCCATAACTTCCTTAGATGCTGCCATCATGTTCGACCATAAATCTATTGCTCACGTAGTCAGGGGCTCAATGAACATTCTGCATAGGTCAAATAGGGCTCTGCTCAGGCTACATGGGGTAGACAACTGCTCAATTCACAAAAGGCTGAGTGTTGTTTGCTGGACAACCCTTTTTAATTTATAATGCCTTTTAAATTTGAATTCGACCGTTCCCCCCAAATCCAGATCATTAATGCTCCTTTGGCGGAATATTTTCCCAAATATTTTCCATAAATTGTGTCTTAAATTCCTGCCGCCCGCTCCATTTGGTCTCAAGTAGAGCATCCCATTGTGAATAGTGACTCCAACAGTCACTTTCGGGCCAACTCGCATGGTAGAACAACCCCCTTTGCGTGGTCATGTACCTTGTGAATCTTTTCTTCTACGCGCAACTCCAACATCGTGCAGCTCCTAGGTAGAGTAGTTTATAGTCTCGCACCTCCTTTCAACTGCTTGGAGTGTTAAGATTGTAATTTCCTCGGCTAGTCAGGTGGCTGCGCCACCTGTATAGGGTTTCATCCAGTCATCCATCACTTTTCCTAGAAAATACCCACCTTTTATTGCTACTAGTGGTGTCGAGCACTTTATCATCTGTAGCATGCCACCCTGGTTGATTCTCTTAGTAATATGCGGTCCAAGCCAAGGCATCAGACTGATCAATTCATAACAATAATCCTCAAACTTGTTAGCGTGATCATGAACACCCTGTCTTATCACCCTAGTCTTCTTATCGAGAAAATCTTCCATTATATCATCCTCCACCTTCTTGACTTCCACTTCTACCAGAGCAATTTTCTTCCTTAATCGTACCCTTTCTGTCCCAAGTTCTTGGAGCCTAAAATTGCCCTGTTGGATTTCTTCTTCCAAGGTTCCGTGAACCGTCGTATTTATCGGTGCTATCATGCATGGACTAGGTATTTCATGTGCTATATAACTTACAAGTTCACTTCATATTTCAGCCTTGGCGGTACCTGTTAGCGCTCAAATCTGCCTCAGGCTGAGGGAGGCAAAACTCGAGGCCACATCAAACCACGCTCATCCTCATAGCTAGCCCTACGAGGACAGGAGAGGGCTCTCTCCAGTCAATCTCAAGAAAATGAGCAATAGGGTGCAAGATGACTTAAAATGGGAACTGATTTTAGGCTAGTAAAGAGATAGGAAAGTTTGATTTAAAATTTTTGAGGTTTTGTTGGAGAAAAGGGAAAGGTAAATTTGGGTGCGGGGATGAGACACAGTTTCTGCAGAGGTCTTTTTGGGGTAAGGTAGGTGATCGTCTTGATGCTTTTAAAGGAAAAGAATGGATAGATCAGACTGGTGAGGAGCTAAGGAGAGCAAGAAACTTTCAGGAATTCTCCTTAAACAGATGAAAACATAATGATATCAAACAAACTTAAAGGCAGAGCATAAAGATTATGAATTCTACCTTAACACTTCATTTGTTTAATTTGCAGAAGAGAAGAGTAGAAAATGATACACATAACAACTTACAATAATAGAGAGAAGCACACCATCAACACATAAAGCCACATGGATCCCAAACAGTGCTGCAAAACCCTAGTCTTTCCTTAGCCAAAAATGCAAAGATGTAATGTACAATAGAGTGCCAAGCTTTTCCTCAGAGTCCAACCATGAAAATGACTTAGAAATTACATCATATAGGCATGCCAACCTATTCCCTTGCCTCTAGGGATCGAGCTCATAATTCTAGGAGCTGTTTCAACCAATTCTAAACAAGGAACTGAAATCTAGGTAGTCAAACAACTAACCCCTATATGCTAAGAAACTGATTCATTCATTAAATTTTCACTCTTTGGTGAATGAATCTTCTAGAACAAGTAACTAAGTGCCAAAATTACATCATATACATCAAATTACATCAAGGTAAGTCAAATGCTACATCAGAAGGTGAAACTGGTCATAACTGGCCGAAATTCTGAGCTGGAAGGTGAAAAAAACAACCCAAGATCTGTATGCATAGTGCCCCTGAGCCATACACATAGCGTGACTTTCAACCTGTTTTTGGGGCACTTCCTAGCATCCAAATTGAGCTCATGATAGCTCGTTGGAAAGCCCTAGATGTTGGCTATCCAACCCAAGTGGAGCTTTTCAATTTGGAGCTCATTTTCCCCTCCAAAACTTCATTCTCCCAGAAGTACTTCCTGGTGGTGCAAAAGGTGGCAGCAAGGTGGTTTGCATGGTGTTTTTGGGTCTTTTGATCATCTAGAACTTGATGAAATGCTTCGGCAATAATTGAGAATGCATAAATTACCATGAAAAACCCAAAAATATAAAGTTTCCCTCCAACAGGTGTCTCAATCAAAAGTGAGCGCGTCGACACGCTACTCGTATAGCGGAAAAATCTGTTTTTAGGCCAAAATATTTCAAAATGACAAAAATTTCTCCAAATTTGCTCAAATTCAGAGTGAAGACCCTCCATCATGTATCATGCCCAGCCAATGAAGCCTCAGCCAAGATCTAGAGTGGATCAGGTGTTTCACGGCGCTTCAGTGTCCTCCTGGTGTATGCAGTTCAGTGGTGCAATCTCTGTCTTGGTTGTATGATGTGTTTTTGTCAGTCATGGTGTTGCAATGTGTATGTTCAGCTTGTTGGAAATGAGAAATGAGGCCTTGGTGTCTTTGTCTCCAATCGCCAAATGCGTGCCAAAGGGGAATGAGGGATTGAGAACACCTATAAGTGAGATAGGAATGGGATATGGTAATGGAGGGTAGTTTTTAAGGACAGGAGTGAAATGAAATGGCAACATATCAGTGAGTCAAGTGGTATCAAGGACAAAGAAACAACCTTTAAATATTATGGAGATTAGGCTTTTATCAATGGAGGAATGTAGTAGCAAGTAATAGGGTTTGGGATTTCACATGGGAACCAAAAGTATAAAGGGATATGAGGATAATGAATATGGGGAAGGGACAACGATATGATCACATGGTAGTGACAGAAGTGATGGAATACAAAGAAAAGGTTGACAAATGGCAAGAATTTAGCACCAACACAATGTTCAAACTTTATGCATAACCCTAGGAGCAGATTTGGTATAAGGTAGGGTTTGATGTTTGCCATATCAAACACTTGTTTTCTTCACATTCGAAACACCATAACAAATCCACGAATCACTGAGCAGGCATAAATAACTTACTTGCAGACAAATGAAGTGTTTTGATGAGAATTTTGGTGATGAATTGTTGTTTTCCAGCCTTGGGGCTATATGCGTAGCACGCACTATATGCGTAGCGCCCGTGTTATTTTGCAAAGGCAGGGGAAACTATATGCGTAGCGCCCCTTATATGGGTAGCACGCCACATAGTGCATTTTGAAGGAGGCTTTTGGAAGGCTTCCCAGTGTCCAAATTAGGCGTGTGATAGCTCGTTGGAAAGCTCTTGGAGTCTACTTTCCAACCCAAGTGGAATTGTTCAATCTAGAGTTCATTTACCCTATCAGAAATCAAATCTCCCAACACTACTTCCAGCAGGTGCATCAATTCTCCTGAGGCAACGGTATTCTTGACATTTCTCCAAAAAAATTATACCTGTGTAAAAAGTGAAGGAGGTCAAGGGTGAACAAAAACCTCTCTCAGTTTTCCAAAATTCATCTTTTATTGCTCTGAAACATCATTTGAGTGAAAACTATCCCGATGTGTG
>Ga0115851_100546_pt1 | contig 14102 bp, 7 predicted proteins | sample InSIn2gowninarea_FD_83865 | JGI IMG/M metagenome (GOLD analysis project Ga0115851, IMG submission 83865)
CCAACTGATTGAGAAACCACAAACGTTGTTGAGCAAAAGATAAGGGCAAATTCTCAGAACTTGAGCGCGGTGCAATTGTTGGTTGAGAAGATATAATTTCTGCTTCTGCTAATAAGTAATCCAACAGTTCCAGTTTTTCAGCTTGTAAATATAAGTCTTCCATCGTATTCCCTCATTAATTAACAGATTTAACCGCTTTCCTACTTTGCAACGCAGTTTTCGCATCTTCGGCGGACATTCCCTCAATCTGTTGCAAGATTTGAGCAATTTTCTCAGTCATTCCTGGCTTTACTTCGTAAGTAATTAAGCTTTGCGCTAAAGTCGCAACGGTTGGCGATTCAAATAACGCCCGTAGAGGTAGCTGAATTTTAAAAGTTTCGCGGATGCGGGAAACAACTTGAGTCGCAAGTAAGGAATGTCCCCCCAACTCAAAGAAATTGTTGTGAATGCCTACTTTTTCAACACGAAGAATTTTCGCCCAAATGCCTGCTAATACTTTCTCTATAGCAGTACGAGGGGGCATAAATGTATCTGTATTAGCTGCTAGCTCGATTTGGGGTAGCGATCGGCGATCGACCTTACCATTAGCTAAAAGTGGCAGTGCAGGAAGCAATACAAACGCTGAAGGAATGGCATATTGGGGTAGCTTTGATTGCAGAAAATCGCGCAATTGTAAATTAACATCTTGACACTGAATGTAAGCTAATAAGCGTTTTCCGAGTTCATCTTCCCTAGCTACAACTACAACTTTTTCTACGGCTGTGTGTTTGAAAGGCGTACTGAATATTACAGCTTTAGAAAATAGCTTTAACGAAATCATCCGGCGACACGAGGTTTTGCGGACAGCGTTTACTGTTGTTGATGGGCAACCGATTCAAGTTATTACTCCTTGCCAAAAGTTGACTATTAAATTAATCGATCTCACTGTTTTACCAACCGGAGAACGTGAAGCTGAAGTACAAAAACTAGCGGTGCAAGAAGTCGGGCAACCTTTCAACTTAGGATCTGGGCTTTTGGTAAGAAGTACATTGCTACGTCTGGGCGAGTCAGAACATATATTAGTATTCGCCATGCACCACATTGTTAGCGATGGTTGGTCAATAGATGTGTTAGTGCGGGAGGTAGCAACGTTATACGAATGTTACTGTAAAGGCAAACCTTCCCCGTTACCAGATTTAACTATTCAATACGCCGATTATGCAGTTTGGCAACGACAGTATTTACAAGGGGAAGTTTTAGAACATCAGCTTGATTACTGGAAACAGCAACTAGGAAGCAATTTACCAGTTTTAGAGTTGCCTACAGACAAAAGGCGATCGCATAGTCAATCTTTTTGCGGTGCAAGCCAATCTTTTCACCTCCCGCAAGAATTAGTTGTTGCGCTTAAAAGCCTCAGCCAGCAGGAAAGCTGCACTGTGTTTATGACTTTTTTGGCAGCTTTTCAAGTGCTACTTTCTCGTTATGCGGGAATGGGGGACATTGTTATTGGTACGCCAATCGCCAATCGCGATCGCACGGAAATAGAAAATTTAATCGGCTTTTTTGTCAATACCTTAGTATTGCGTACCGATTTATCGGATAATCCCAGCTTCCGAGAACTATTAAGGCGGGTGCGGGAGACAACTTTAGGTGCTTACGAACATCAAGACTTACCTTTCGATTTATTAGTAGAAGCCTTAAATCCGCAACGAGATTTGAGTCATACGCCTTTGTTTCAAGTAATGTTTGTCTGGCAAAATACATCCTTGTCCGCCGTAGAACTATCTGGTTTGACTTGGGAAACTGTAGAGACTGATAGCAAAACAGCTAAGTTCGATTTGACTTTATTAATGGAGGAAACCGAGTTAGGGCTAAGAGGTGCATTAGAATACAATACCGATTTATTTGATGCGACAACTATTAGCCGGATGGTAGAACATTTGCAGATAGTTCTAGAGGAAATTGTTGCAAATCCTAGTGGGCGAGTTGCCCAACTACCTTTAAGCGCGCAGCTATATGGGAATTGTCCTAAAGCGGAATATGCTTTAGATCGGTGCATTCATGAGTTAATTAGCGATCGCGCAACCCAAACGCCCGAAGCCGTCGCCGTAGTATTTGCGGACAAACAACTAACTTACCAACAGCTAAATACTCAATCAAATCAGTTAGCCCACTACCTGCAAAAGCTAGGCGTTCGTCCTGATGTTTTGGTAGGAATTTGCGTTGAACGTTCCTTAGAAATGGTAGTAGGACTTTTAGGCATTCTCAAAGCCGGGGGCGCATATTTACCCTTAGATCCAGCTTATCCTCAAGAACGGTTGGCATTTATGCTAGAGGATGCGGGGATATCAATATTACTGACCCAAGAAAGATTAACTAATTTGTTGCCTAAACAATCACAAGTTGTTTGTTTAGATAGTGACTGGAAAGCGATCGCCCAAGAGAGTCAAGCTAACCCCATCACTACAGTACAACCGGAAAACATTGCTTATGCGATCTATACATCTGGTTCTACAGGAGTTCCCAAAGCGGTAATGATTCCCCATAGGGCAATTTGCAATCATATGTTATGGATGCAAACAGAATTTCCCTTAACTCCCGCCGATTGCGTACTGCAAAAAACCCCCTTTAGCTTTGATGCTTCGGTTTGGGAGTTTTACGCACCTCTATTAGCAGGCGCTAAATTGCTATTAGCTAAACCCGGCGGACATCAAGACAGTGGCTATTTAATCGATCTAATTGCTGCCCAACAAGTAACTATTTTGCAATTAGTACCTACACAACTAGGATTGCTATTAGAAAATCCAAACCTCTCCCATTGTCAAAGTTTGCGGCGGGTATTTTGTGGCGGGGAAGTATTGAGCGCTGACTTACAACAGCGATTTTTTAGCTATTTGCCCAAGGTAGAACTGTACAATCTTTATGGCCCTACCGAAGCAACGATTGATAGTACATTTTGGCGGTGTCAGTCTGAGGATGAATATAGAGTAGTACCGATTGGTAATGCGATCGCCAACGTGCAAGTTTATATCTTAGACTCCTACCTCCAGTTAGTTCTTATAGGTGTTGCTGGCGAAATTTATATTGGTGGTGATAATCTAGCGCGCTGTTATGGCAACTTCCCAGATTTGACCGCCCAAAAGTTTATTCCTCATCCTTTTGCTACGGGGGAACGACTGTATAAAACTGGAGATTTGGGACGTTATCGCACCGATGGCGCGATTGAATTTATTGGTCGCAAGGACAGCCAAGTAAAGTTAAGAGGATTCCGCATTGAGTTAGGAGAAATAGAAGCGCAACTTAGCCAACACCCACAGGTAAAACAAAGCGTTGCGATCGTCCGGGAAGATATACCAAGTCAACAGCGTTTAGTAGCTTACATCGTAGCTCGTCAGCCGTCCCCCACCGTTAGCGAACTGCGGAGTTTTTTAAAACAAAGACTACCAGACTATACAATTCCAGCTATTTTTATTTGCTTAGATGTTTTGCCACTTTTACCCAATGGCAAGATAGACCGTAAATCTTTACCATTACCAGATATTCAAAGATCGAAATTAGAATCTACCGCCCCGCGTAATGATATTGAAGCAACCTTAGTTCAAATTTGGAGCCAAGTTTTACAAATAGAAAATATTGGCGTAGACGATAACTTTTTTGAATTGGGTGGAGACTCGATCCTCAGCTTGCAGGTAATCGCCAAAGCCAATCAAGCAGGTTTGCAACTATCGCCTAAGCAAATATTTGAAGATCAAACGATCGCTCAATTAGCCAAAGTTGCTAGTACAAAAGTAGTATTGCCAGCAGAACAAGGACTTGTTACGGGTTCTCTACCTTTAACACCTATTCAACATTGGTTTTTTGAGCAGGAATTACCCGATCCTCACCATTGGAATCAGGCAGTTATGCTAGAAGTACCTCAAACAAGCGATCGCACGTTTTGGGAGCAAATAGTCCAAAAACTGCTCGAACATCACGACATTCTGCGATCGCACTTTACCCAAACAGAATGTAGTTGTAACACTCCTACCAGTGCAACACCTTTTACCGTTGTCGATTTATCAGCTTTGCCTCTAAGTCAGCAACAGCAAGCAATTGAGGCTACCGCCGCTACCTTGCAAACCAGCTTAAATTTATCTGGAGAATTAGTAAAAGTTGTCTTATTTCAACTAGGAAGGCAACAACCTAGCCGATTATTAGCGATCGCTCATCATCTAATTATCGATGGTGTTTCTTGGCGCATATTACTAGAAGACTTACAAACAGCTTATCAACAAGTTATCCAAGGTCAAAAAATCCAACTACCAGCAAAAACCACCTCTTTCAAACAGTGGGCGGAACAACTACAAAAATACGCTCAATCTAGCGTCGTAGAATCCGAGCGAGATTACTGGCTTAGTCAAGCTTCTTTACAGCCTCTACCTGTAGATTTCCCCAATGGTGAAAATATTGAAGCTACGGCGGCTACAGTGTCCGTAACTCTTAACAAGCAAGAAACCCAAGCTTTGTTACAGGAAGTACCCGCCGCCTATCAAACTCAAATTAACGATATTTTACTTACAGCATTAGTCCAAGCTTTTTCACAATGGACGGGAGAAAATTCACTTCTTATTGACTTAGAAGGGCATGGACGAGAAGATATTATTCCCAATATCGACTTATCGCGGACAATTGGCTGGTTTACAACTATTTTCCCCGTGGGTTTGCATATAGAAGCAAATAGCGCCCCAGAGACGGCATTAAAGACGATTAAAGAGCAATTGCGTAGCATTCCCCACCGAGGGATTAATTATGGTGTATTGCGCTATCTTCGCCGAGACGAGCAACTGAAAGCTTTACCCCAAGCGGAGGTGAAGTTTAATTACTTAGGTCAGTTCGACCAAGTATTGTCTATATTTCAAAGCGCCTCAGAATCTAGTGGTACAACTCAAAGCCCACGAGGAAAACGTAACTGTTTATTAGAGATCAATGGATTAATTGAGCGTAATCAGTTGCGCCTCAATTGGACTTACAGCCAAGCAATACATCAACATACCACCATTACTAAGTTAGCAGAGAGCTTTATTAGTGAATTGCGATCGCTAATTGCTCACTGTAAATCGCCCAATGCTGGCGGTTACACGCCTACAGATTTCCCTCAGATGCAATTTTCCCAACAAGAATTAGACAGCTTAATTGCCGAACTAAACTGATGAATAAAAAAAATATCGAAAATATCTACCCGCTTTCGCCTACGCAACAGGGAATACTATTTCATACTCTCCACGCGCCAGAGTCAGGGGTTTATGTCGTGCAAAGTTGCTATACATTTAGCCAAACTCTTGATATAGCAGCGTTTCAACAAGCTTGGCAACAGGTTGTTAACCAACATCCAATTTTACGAACTTCTTTTCACTGGCAACAATATAAAGAGCCGTTTCAGGTAGTTCATAAGTCTGTAACTCTACCTTGGCAATATTACGACTGGCAAAACTCCTCAGAAATTGAGCAGAAATTGGCAGCTTTTTTACAAGCAGACTGCAAGCAAGGATTCGATCTTACTCACCCGCCGTTGCTACGTTTGACATTAATTCAAATAGCCAAAAATACTTATCATTTTGTTTGGAGTAGCCACCATTTAATTTTAGATGGATGGTCTACAGCTTTAGTCCTCCAACAAGTATCGCTTGCTTATGCAGGACAAAGCGATCGCTCCTATGCAACGCGCCCCTACGCAGACTATATTAACTGGTTACAACAACAAGACTTATCTCAAGCTGAAACCTTTTGGCGCAAGACACTCCAAGGCTTTACTGCACCTACTCCGTTAAAGTTAGGCAAATCAACAGGTTATAGTAACCAGTCGCTCAAATTATCCGCCGCCACCACCGCCGCGCTGCAATCAATAGCACGACAGCACAAGTTAACCTTAAATACTATCCTACAAGGCGCTTGGGCTATACTTTTAGCTCGTTATAGTGGTGAAGAAGATATCGTATTCGGGGCAACATCTTCCGGTCGTCCGCCTACCTTAGTAGGATCGGAATCAATGGTAGGGTTATTTATCAACACTTTGCCAGTACGAGTACAAGTACCGGGAAAAGCCTTACTCATACCCTGGTTGCAGCAACTCCAAGGGCGACAGGTGGAAGCGCAGCAGTACGAATATAGCCCCCTCGTACAGGTACAAGCTTGGAGCGAAGTACCGCCCAATTTACCTTTATTTGAGAGCATTTTAGTATTCGAGAATTACCCTGTAGACGCTGGATTGCAACAATGGGCAACACAAATGCAAGTTCACCAGATTCAATCTGTAGAATCAACCAATTATGCGATCGCCCTTAAAGCTGGAGTCAGTACCGAGCTATCTTTAGAAATTTTAAGCGATCGCACCTCCACTACGATCCAACGAATGTTAGGTCATTTGCAAACATTATTAGAGGGTATAGTAGCAAATCCCTCTAGTGCGATCGCTTCTCTCCCTCTCCTAACCACCACAGAACAACAGCAACTACTAAATTGGCATAACACCCAAACTGATTATCCTCAAAAGTGCATTCAACAATTATTTGAAACCCAAGCAGCACAAACCCCGGAAGCCGTCGCCGTAGTATTTGCAGACCAACATCTAACTTATCAACAATTAAATAGCCGTGCTAACCAATTGGCGCACTATCTACAAAAGCTTAATGTGGGGATAGAGATTCCAGTTGCTATTTGCTTAGAGCGTTCTTTAGAGATGGTTATCGGTATTCTGGCTATTCTCAAAGCTGGGGGCGCTTATGTACCAATCGATCCAGCCTCTCCCCAGGAAAAATTAACGGCAATATTAGCAGATGTCCACGCGCCAGTATTTTTAACTCAAAAACATTTACTAACCAAACTTGCACCCATCAATACTAAAGTTATTTGCTTAGATGCAGATTGGCAGCATATCCATTTAGAAAGTGATAAAAATCTGTCCGTTGCGGTCACTCCTGACAATCTAGCCTACATTATGTACACCTCCGGTTCTACAGGCATTCCCAAAGGTGTCAGCGTCTTACATAAGGGTGTAGTGCGGTTAGTTAAAGCAACTAATTACGCTCAATTAAATGCTCAAGAAGTATTTTTACAAGCTGCGCCAATATCCTTTGATGCGGCAACTTTTGAGATTTGGGGTTGTTTGTTAAATGGTGCAAAATTAGTATTGTTTCCTAATGACACCGAATTATTAGCATTAGGGCAAGTAATTCGCCAGTATCAAATTACAACGCTGTGGCTAACAGCAAGCTTGTTTCACCTTATGGTAGACGAGCAACTAGAAGATTTACAGACAGTAAAACAAATTTTGGCAGGTGGTGATGTGCTATCTGTTCCCCACGTCCAAAAATTACTTCAATCTCAAAATTGTCAGCTAATTAATGGCTATGGTCCCACAGAAAATACTACATTTAGCTGTTGTTACCCGGTTACAGACGATCGCTATTTAGACAATATCCCTATTGGTCGGGCGATCGCCAATACCCAAGTTTATATCTTAGATCGCTACTTACAACTGCTTCCTGTCGGTATTAGCGGCGAAATCTACGTTGGTGGCGACGGTTTAGCCAGACACTACCACCAGCGCCCAGACTTAACCGCCAGTAGCTTTATTCCCCATCCTTTTAGCCAAACTCCTGGGGCGCGACTTTATAAAACGGGGGATTTAGGCAGGTATCGGGAGGATGGCAATATCGAATTTTCGGGAAGAAGCGATCGCCAAGTAAAAGTTAGAGGCTTCCGCATTGAGTTAGGAGAAATCGAAGCGGCAATTTCCCAATACACCCAGGTAAAGCAAGCAGTAGTAACAGCAAATAAAGACCAATTAGTCGCCTATGTTGTTTTAGAACCATCCTTAATTGGCGACTTGCGGGGCTTTTTGCAATCAAAGCTACCTAAATATATGCTGCCATCAGTTTTTGTACCTCTAAAAGCCCTACCAATAAATGTTAATGGCAAAATCGATCGTCAATTATTACCCGCAGCGCGATCGCACGCAACACAATTACAAACTTATATATCACCGCGTACCACTCAAGAAGCGCAACTCGCTCATATATGGGCAGAGATTTTAGGCGTAGAACAGGTAGGGATTCACGATGACTTTTTTGCCCTGGGCGGTCATTCCTTGGCGATCGTGCGGCTATTTGCCCGGATTCGACAAACATTTGCTGTGGATATCCCCATCCAAACTATATTTACAGCCCCTACGGTAGCTGAATTTGCTCAAAGACTGTTGTCAGATACTCCTACATCGCCAGTTTTCGATTTTCAAGCTGAAGCCGTCCTCGATTTAGAAATTACTTGCTCAAAAAAATATATTCCCATCTCCGAACCTACAAGTATTTTCCTGACAGGGGCTACGGGGTTTTTGGGTGCATTTTTACTTAAGGAACTACTACAACAAACTAAGGCAAATATTTATTGCTTAGTACGTGCAACTAATGCAGAAGCGGCTAAACACAAGATTCAAGACACTTTTAGCTTTTACTCCCTCAATGATGTTGAGCAAAGTTCGAGAATTATTCCCGTTGTGGGCGACTTATCGCAGCCACTACTAGGACTTAGCGAGGTACAGTTTGCAGCTTTAGCAGAAAAAATTGATGTTATTTACCACAATGGCGCGTGGGTTCATCATGCTTCCCCCTACTCTACTCTCAAAGCGGCGAACGTCTTGGGAACTCAAGAAATTTTACGATTAGCCAGCCAAATTAAAATCAAGCCCGTGCACTTTACTTCTACTATTAGCGTCTTCTCGGCGGCTGGAGAAGCAGGCTTAAACGTAGTTTCGGAAGATAATTGCCTAAACGAGATTCCCGTCCCAGAGGGCGGCTACGCACAGAGTAAATGGGTAGCAGAAAAGTTAATCGCGATTGCAGGCGATCGCGGTTTACCTATTTCTATTTATAGACCAGGACGAATTTCTGGACATAGCCAAACTGGGGCATTTAATCCCAACGATCTTTTATCTAGGTTACTTGTCGGTTGTTTAAACTTGGGCAGTTTCCCCCCAGGAGAACGTTTAGAAGGATTAGCACCAGTTGATTATGTCAGTAAAGCTATTGTCCATTTATCACAACAACCAGCATCTTTAGGCAAAGCATTTCACTTATTAAATCCTCAGCCTTTGGAATTAAAAATGCTGTTTAAAGTTATTCATTCCTTTGGCTACCCATTACAACAAATTCCCAAAGATTGCTGGCAAGCCAAATTAGCTTTAATTAGCGATCGCTTTCCCGAACATCCCTTATATCCTTTGATTCCGCTACTAAACGAAACCCCAAAATTATCGCCGAAAACCCTAAGCTTTGATTGTAAAAATACCCTGCAAATTCTCAGCAATAGCTCAATTATTTGTCCCTCCACCGATGAAAAATTACTTAGTCTCTACCTATCTCATATCATCCGCAACAACTTAGAATCTTTACCCCAAACAGAGATTATCCACAAATAATTCTGCGCCCTTTATTAATCCAATCTCATGCAAAAAACTATTTTTCCTGTATCGCCAAACGTCCAAGCCAACTATTTATCAGAGTTTATCGCTCAATATAGCGATCGCACTAAAACCTCTAAACAAAATGCTCAAATTCACCGTGCTACTTTAGCCGATAACCGAGTTTCTGCAAACTTTAACCTAGCACTCAAAGAAATATGTTATCCCATAGTTGCTAACAAATCTCTTGGTTCTAAAATTTGGGATGCAGATGGCAACGAATATATTGATGTTGTTATGGGGTTTGGTGTCAATCTTTTTGGTCACAATCCGCCCTTTATTAAAGCCGCACTTATAGAACAATTAGATAAAGGAACTCACCTAGGAGTACAAACGGAATTAGCCGGGGAAGTAGCACAGTTAATTACTGAAATGACCGGGATGGAAAGAGTAGCTTTTAGCAATACAGGTACAGAAGCAATTATGAGTGCAATTCGTATTGCTAGAGCTACTACAAAACGTAACAAAATCGCTATATTTTCTGGTTCTTATCACGGTCATTTTGATGGCACGTTAGTTGAAACTAAAAAAATAAACGGCAATTTAACTACAGTTCCCATAGATTCAGGTACGCCACCAAAATTTGCGGAAGATGTTTTAGTTTTAGATTATGGCAATTTGCGATCGCTCGATATTATTGAAGCAAACAAAAATGAATTAGCTGCTATTTTAGTTGAACCAGTACAAAGTAGCCGGATAGATTTTCAACCGCGCGAATTTCTCCATCAATTAAGACAATTAACCACCCAATTAGACATCGCCTTAATTTTTGATGAAATGGTTTCTGGCTTTCGCATTCATCCCGGCGGAGCGCAAGCTTGGTTTAATATTAGCGCAGATATAGCTACCTACGGCAAAATTGTCGGTGGCGGAATGCCAATTGGCGTTATTGCTGGTAAAGCTAAGTATATGGATAAAATTGATGGCGGAATGTGGCAGTATGGCGACGATTCTTATCCTCCAATAGAGCAAACTTTTTTTGCAGGTACGCATTGCAAACACCCACTATCCTTAGCCGCCGCAAGAGTTGTACTGCAATATCTTAAAGCTCAGGGAGCAACTTTGCAAACTCAACTAAATCAACGTACCACCCAGTTTATCCAAACCTTAAATACTTATTTTGAAGCTGGAGAAATACCTATTAAGATGATAAACTTTGGTTCATTATTTGGGGCGGGTAATTCTACATCAAGTAATAATTCTAGCGACTCAGCACCTTTGGGATTAAGCCTATTATCTTATCATTTAATTCACCAAGGCATATTAAGTAGAGGTGGTAGCGGATTCTTATCTACAGCCCATACCGATGAAGATATTAATTGTATAGTTCTGGCTGTTCAAGACAGTATTAACAATCTACGCTTGGGCGGATTATTGTAAAAATAATTACTATAAAAAACTATGAATATCCAACCTATTCAGCGCATTGAAAACCCAGCAGTTGACGAGTTTCAAGGTTTACAAAATGAGCCAATAATTATTTCTGGCATTGCTAACAAGTGGGCAGCATCTTCTTTATGGCAACCCGAAATGTTTAAAGATATGTTTGGAGATATAACTGCACCTTTAAGAGCAAGCGATAATGAAATTGATGTTTTTTTCGGGCAATCTAAAGAACAAAAAATAATGACAATCGCTGACTATATAGATAGTATTAGCTCTGTTGATATAAATGGGCAGCGACCAGCATATTTAGGTAATATTCCCTTAAACTCACCGCTAACTAAACAGTATTTTGAGCTAATTAAATCGCATTTTAGTTTTCCTGACTATTTCCCCGAAAATAGCGGGGATGAAATTCGATTATGGATTGGCGCTAATAATCAAAAATCAACCATTCATAATGACAACTATCACAACTTCAATGCTCAAATATTTGGAAACAAAACATTTCTACTCTTTCCCCCAGAGGAGTACGAAAAATTATCAATTGTCAAAATTGATGACGAATTATGGTCAAGTCCAATCGATCCCCAACAACCAGATTTAGATAAATTTCCTGGTTTTAATGAAATTAGCGGTTTAGAAGCTAAATTACAGCCAGGAGATATATTATTTATCCCGGCTTTTTGGTGGCATCAAGCGCGAACAATTACAACAGCAATTAATCTTAATAAGTGGGTTTTTACGGCAAATATTTGTAAAACCTGGCAAGAACATCCTGTTTTTAACAAAGCTGTAAGTACAGGATATAAACTTTGAACGCCGCAGAAATTCAAAAAACTAATCTCCGCACCTTTCTGATTATTTGGGCAAGTCAAGTAGCTTCTATACTTGGCTCAGAAATGACTAATTTTGCTATAACTATTTGGGCGTGGAATATTACAGGTAAAGCTACATCATTATCTTTAATTATCCTGTTCGCCCAAATTCCTAGATTAATAGCAGCAATGTTTGCAGGTATATTAGTCGATCGGTGCGATCGCAAATTACTCATGATTTTAGGAGATGCCGCCGCCGGAATCTCAACTATTGCTATATTTCTTCTTCTAACTACTAACCGCCTAGAAATTTGGCATCTCTACCTTACCGCCGCTTTTAGCGGACTATTTGGCTACTTTCAGCATTTAGCCTACTCTGCTTCTATATCGGCGCTTGTTGCCAAACAACATTACACGCGAGCGGCGGCAATGTGCAATCATGTGGGACAGTTTGGCTCAAATATCATTGCCCCAGGACTAGCCGGGGCGCTTTATTATGTTGTAGGTCTGCAAGGTATTTTGACTATTGATATTGTTACTTTTGCGATCGCTATCTGCACAATATATTTTGTTCAAATTCCTCAAAGCGTTGTCAAACAAGAACCAGAACAACAAAAACTTTGGCAAAACCTAACATTTGGTTGGCGCTACATCTTTAAAAATCCTAGCTTGCGATCGCTACTAATTTTTCTATTCATTTTCAACTTCATCGATTATGCAATTTCTGGTATCCACGCCTCACTAATTTTGTCCCGCAGTCACAACAACGCGGCGGTATTTGCCAGCGTACAATCTGCTATTGGTTTGGGTGGTTTAGTGGGTGCAGTATTGCTGAGTGTATGGGGTGGCTTCAAACGCCGCATTTATGGAATGTTGCTAGGTACAGTATTAAGTTACGGCTGTATGGTGGTGTTTGGATTGGGAAATCTGCCTATAATTTGGATGCTGGCTGGCTTTTTTACCGCCGTTTTTTGGTCATCTATTAGTAGTTCAGAGCAAGCAATTTGGTTAGCTAAAATCCCGCCAGAGATACAAGGACGAGTCTTTGCTAATCGTTATTTAATTACTCAACTTGCCGCCCCAATGGGACTTGCGATCGCTGGCCCATTAGCCGATCGTGTTTTCCAACCTGCTATGCTATCTGGAGGTATACTTGCTAATACCTTTGGCGGCTTATTTGGTAACAACTATAGTTCTGGAATTGCGCTGCAATATACTCTCTTTGCTTTTTGCGGCGTACTGCTTGGTTTAAGCGGATATACCTGGAGTAAATTGAGAAAGATTGAACTTGTTATACCCGACTCCTGATAGGGATTTTGCACCGTTTTAGTAAAATCGGCAAGACAAGCAGTTTGCCCAATTTGTCACTATAAAGTTTTGAATTTTTAGTCAAATTTTAAGTTGAGTAGTGCTACCGTCCACAGCAATTTCAGCACCCAAACTAATTTTTAACCTTCTTCGCCAAAAGCTACAGGTTAGTTAGAGCTAGTAACAAACTGGAGTTTGCGATCTAGCAATAGAATAAAGTTATCAAGAAATATTAATGTTTTATCTTAATGAGTTTGTTTTTTTCGGCGCTTGGACTTCTTTTATTGCTGCTATCTTTAGGCTTTGCGTTCTATTTAATTACAGCCCGCCCTTATCAATCATCCAACTCTGTAGCTAATTCCTACGATCAATGGACGGAAGACGGTATTTTAGAATTTTACTGGGGCGAACATATCCATTTAGGTCACTATGGTTCGCCGCCACAACGGAAAGATTTTTTGACGGCAAAATCTGACTTTGTACATGAAATGGTACGTTGGGGAGGTTTAGATAAATTACCGCCAGGTACTACCGTTTTAGATGTAGGCTGTGGAATTGGCGGTAGCAGCCGCATTTTGGCAAGAGATTACGGGTTTGCAGTTACAGGTATTACTATTAGTCCCCAACAGGTCGAACGCGCCCAGCAATTATCTTCTCAGGATCTTAACGTGCAGTTTGCGGTAGATGATGCGATGGCGCTTTCGTTTTCAGATGCAAGTTTTGATGTTGTTTGGTCTATTGAAGCGGGGCCGCATATGCCAGATAAAGCCATTTTCGCTACAGAGTTAATGCGGGTGCTAAAACCAGGTGGATTATTGGTGGTAGCGGATTGGAACCAGAGAGACGATCGCCCTAAGCCGCTTAATTTTTGGGAAAAACCTGTTATGCAGCAACTCCTCGATCAATGGTCGCATCCTGCGTTTTCAAGCATTGAAGGCTTTTCCGAGCTTTTGGAGGCAACGGGCTTAGTAGAGGGGGAAGTAGTGACCGCAGACTGGACGCAGCAAACGCTACCTTCTTGGCTAGATTCTATTTGGCAGGGCATAGCCCGACCGCAGGGATTAGTACGTTTTGGTTTACCTGGCTTAATTAAATCTTTGCGTGAAGTACCCACCCTTCTA
>Ga0115851_101040_pt1 | contig 14097 bp, 7 predicted proteins | sample InSIn2gowninarea_FD_83865 | JGI IMG/M metagenome (GOLD analysis project Ga0115851, IMG submission 83865)
TTCCAACTATTCCAACAGCATGCATGATGTCCGGTCGGGTACCTGTTAAGTAAAGTAAGCTTCCAATCATAGATCTGTAGGTAGGTTAATGGTTCTATGCCAAACTCTGTGACAATGGGTTGGAGTTGTCCCCTACCCCCTCCACCACTGCTCCTCTTCCAGGGTCATGTGGGTGATTTGTGACCAAGAGTTGGGGCTAATGCCCAACCCCTCTCCCATATACGTGTCCATTTCAAACTTCAAATAATACCTTCCCACCATGAGTTAATAGGAAACACCCGTGGCATGATTATTTGGAGGTCAGTTTTTTATGGTGAGGTCAGAATTTTGAACCCCTCTAAGGCCATTTGACCCTCCAACAAAATTTTGACCCAGCCAGGAGGTGCCATGTGGTGGCCTCTAATTGGGTCACATGGAAGCCTATGATTGGCCACACCAAAACAAACTATCCAACCAGAATTCAACAAATCACCTATACAACGGTGCCACATGCCAAGACCTGATTGGTTTGATGCCAACCATGCCCTACACATTTAATTGTACGAACTGCCTAGTCAACATCCAAGTCAACCCTATTGTTGACTTTTTAACTATTGGCCAAAAACTTCAAAACATCATAACTTCTTCATATGACGTCAGATTGAGGAAATTCAAGTGTCGCTGGAATCAGGACGATGAAAATTATGACTTGAAGCCAATTTTGGGATATTCCAAGCAATTTCATTTTTTAGCCTACTTTTTTATCTTTGGATCAAACATTCCCCACCTTAATTGGAAGGGGTATATATGAGTCCAAGAAGAGAGATCTAATACAACAATGCATTACAGCAATAAGATGAATGTGCTCTATCATATGATGACATAAGGTGGGAGAACTAGAGGTCTCAACCACCTGTGGTTTAAGTATGACCACCAACACTAGAATGCTTAGTGTAGTTCTAAAAACTTTTCCAAATATGGCAAGAAGTTGAAGTCTTCTGCTAGAGGAAGAACTACTTAGTTCTTTGAAGAGGGATAACTTCAACCTTAAAAAGGTAGGTCTTCAACCTACCTTTTGTCAATAACCCAAAGGATATAATTGATTTTTTAATGCGGAAACAAATTTTGACCAAGAGGAAAGTAGATTACCCAAGTTTTTGCTACCTTTCTGCAACTTTCTCTCCCGCCAAACAAGAGTGGTGCCACTCAGCCGAAGAGATGCTAATTAGATTATGGCCTCATCTTCCTCAATCTGTTGAATTTGGAAATAGACCTCGATCTGTCTAATCCAGTTTTTTAACTTCTCTGCATTACATTCTCCATTACATGTGGGAAAATCAAACTTTACATCTAACTTAAAAAATGGCTTTTTGGATGCATTCCTATGATGCATGTTAGAATGATGAGAAGAGGAAGAAGAAAAAAATATCACTAGAGGATGGAGAGGGCGGTTCAGGAGGCTCTCCTCTTCCACCTCCATGATTTACCAAGGCATGATCATCTAGACCTTTCTTCTCTGGCTTTATTGCCTTCTCGTATTTTGCAAAAAACTTGTCAACTTTCTCTGCCATGGTGAAGAAGTTCTTATGATAATTTTGTTCTTCCTCCATTTGAGCTTCCTCATCTTCCATGTTCTGTCTTCATGCTACATGCCCCACTTCGGGATCAAATGGTTTGAGTTTTTCTTCACCTCTTTGGAGCTTGTTCTTGGTTAGCATTCACTCATGCAACTCACATCAAGAAGACCTTCTCTTATACCAAACTTGATCCAGATATTTTACTTAAAGGATGCTTGCAGAATTGCATTTAAAAGAGCATGTAATGAAGTGACATAAACACATAAAATAAGCAGAAATCAAAAGAAACCATGAGATCAAAGGCACAAAAACAACTTGATAACGGATTTCACCTAGTGTGGGCTACGTCTCTAGGCCCTGTTCAATGTGGGGAGGCCTTTTTCATTAGTTAGCAGTGAAATAAAATTACAAGCAATTACAAAATGATACCTTCTACCCCCACTTTCGAGGATGGTCTGAAAATGTAGACCTCTGATGAGGAAATAGGTTGCACGATTGGATTCTTGGCGAAATATCACGAAAAATGACTATAAAGTCTACCATGTTTTGGTTCAATCAAAATTTGGCCCCCAAGAATGTCAAAGATTCTCTTTCGAGCATTGAATGAAGTTTAGTTGCCCAGATGACGAAACTGACTTCACCACTACATTCCTTGTGAAAACTAATTCAAATGAGTATACACTCAGCCTATTTTTTCTCTGGTGATTTCTGAGGCTCTAAGGAATCTAAATATTCCTTCCAATATTCCTTAGAATATTCCCAAGGAATATTCTCAAAATATTCTATGAACTTGGCTCTCAAAATTCATGCCTATGGGTGCATGGTTCTAGTTCAGTGGTGGGGTTTTGCTCCTCTCTGCACTCGGAATCTCACTCTCCCCTTGGCTTAGTGGCAAAAAATGGGTTTACATAAAATAATTTCAACATCGATGGTAACGACCACTTGGTGGTCCAACAGTGGCATGTCCAGGTTTGGGGGCTGGAGGCCACAGGTTCAAACCCACGACCTACTGGCCTGAATTAATTAATTAATTCTATATATATATAGATAAAATGAAATCGACAACTAATATTTCAAATGATGGTCATTATATATATATAATGACCATCATTTGAAATATTAGCTGTCGATTTCATATTTTTTAATAAAAACATTACCCGCTCGTTTGAACGCCAACGTTAATTACGGCGCTCGTTGCAGGTCACTGGTGAAGCTAATGAAGTGACAATTTGTCACCGTCAATGGTCATTTTCTGGCGACTGCCACCAGTCTAATTTGTTTCCTACTTAACCGACCACCATCTGGGTGCCACATGGTTACTCCTCATTGGCTCTCTGTACACTAACTTCATCTACCATTTTTCGTAGTCGGGTTGGTTTGTATTGATGCATAACCCTACATACATCATGATGCCATGTGTCGCTCTGTAATTTGTCCATAAAGCCACGTCACCCTGCTAACATCATGCTTACATCATCCTACCATGTGTCAATCCATGATTGGTCCATACTACCAAGACATCTTGTTGACATCATCATCTGTACGGCTGACATTAGCATCCGTACTTCTGGCATCAACATGCTAAGTGTCCTTGCCTGCAAAATATTTGTTGTTTTCGAAAATCTTTAGCAGACCATAACTCCTTCAAACGATGTCAGCTTGAATTGTCATTCATGCTGTTGGATTTAGAACAACGAGCTCTTCGATTTCAGACTAGCTTAGTTTCATTGTGACTTTGAAAATTTGGCCTTTTAGGATCCTCCTAGATCATATGTTGAAGCCTTGCTGATGAACATGACCATCTAATCTAGACTACCATGCCTTAAGAGCCTTTTTTTAACCATATAATTGTTTTATTTAATTTGCATACATAATCTTTGTCTTCAAGTCAGTGAAATCCCTTTGGCTATTCAACATAGACTTCCTCCTTGAGTTCTCCATTCAAAAAGGTTGACTTTACATCCATTTGATATACTTTGAATCCTTTGAAAGATGAAAAATATAGGAACTTTTTTATAGCTTCTAGATGGGCTACTCGGGAAAATATTTGATCAAAATCAATACCTTCAATTTGTGCATAACCTTTGCATTCAAGTCTCGCTTTATTTCTCACAACCTATCTATTTTCATTGAGCTAGTTTTTATAAACACATTTGGTTCCAATTACAACTATATCTTTCGGTCTTGGAATTTAATCCCAAGAATAATTATTCTCAATCCGGTTCAATTCCTCATTCATTGCTTTATCCAATGTTCATCCTTGTTATCCTATGTAAAATTTTGGGGCTGCATAAGTGAAAAAAATGTTGTGTTCTTTTGAGATCATGTACGTGCAAGCTTTCTTCTAGTTTGAACACCTACATCTCTTTTCCCCATAATTTGGTCATCTGGATGATATTATGTACGTATATAGATGGAGCCTTTGTGTTCAATTGCTTATGTTCCTCTCTCTAATATTCTTCAAACTCTTCATTTTCTTGTTTTTTTGTTGCATATTCTTGAAAGATAGCAAGATTTGGTTGAACTTGAGGAAGGACTTCATTATGCAATAGTGATTTATCTACTTTTACATAAATACTTTCATTAAATTCTTATTTTATTTTGTTATATCATTGATATCCCTTTCTTCGATAGGCATACCCTAGGAATATTCCTTCATCTTCCCCAGCTCCAAACTTCCCAAGTTTGTCCTCATTCACATTAATGTAACATTTGCTTCCAAACACTTTGAAGTGCTTAACTATGGTTGGTATTCCTTTCCATAGCTCATATAGGGTTTTAGTTCTTTTAATTTTATTTAAGCCATGTTCAATATATATACATTTGTATTAATTTCCTCTCCCTAGAAACAATCTAACAGTTGAGCTTCAAAAAAAAAGATATTTTTCCATATCTTGAACTATTATATTCTTCCTTTCAGCCACACTATTTTGTTAAGGGATCCTTGCAATAGTGAGCTGCCTCTTAATGCCATGATCTTTGCATAATTGGTTGAAATCTTGGGAGGTAAATTTTACTCCTCTATCTATCCTTTAGCATTTAATCTTCAAGTCCATTTCATTTTCAACAAAATCCTTGAAATTCTTAAAGATCTCAAAAGATTTATATTTTTGTTTAAGAAAACTAACCCAAGTTATTCTTGTGAAATCATCAACAAACAACATAAAATACCTTTCACCTTATAGAGCGTGTTTCTCGGTTCATCCACATAGATCTATCTAAATAATTTCTGATGATCGGGAGGTTGATTACCCTTCCGCCTTGAAGAAGACTCTATTTTGTTTCCCAACTTGACATGCTTTGCAAAATTCACTGTCAGGATTAAAAATTTTGGGCATATCTCTAACAAATTGTGTTCTTGTGATTTTTACAAGTTTTAAAAACTAATGTGTCCCAATATTTTATGTCTCGGTGAACTATCATCCAGATTCCCAATGCAACATTTTCAACATTTGATCCATCAAGGATATATATGTTTCCATCCATCTTGGCAACTTTTGCTACCAACTGACCAGTATCTGAATTTCTTATTCACTGCTTTTAGAGTTGAATATAATGTCAAAAACTTGATCACATAATTGACTCATGCTTAAGAGAATATGCTTCAACCCTTCTATATACAAGATATCCTAGGTTTTGGTTCTTCTATTGACAATTATAGTTGTTCCTTTTCTAATGATTCTTGCATATGCATTGTTTCTGAAATTTAACTTACCTCCATCTATCTCCTTTATGGTGATAAAGTTGCTTTGATCCACAGTGATGTTTCTTGAGCAACCACTAACAATATGCCACTCGTTCTCTTACTTTTGAGCATATAGTATGAGACCGCACTTTTCTTCCTTCTCCTTCCATACCTTGGGAGGAATCATTTCCCTTCTTTAATTTACTTTATAGTCCCCGTATTTTTGTCCAAATTTATGACATATAAAGCATTCGATATAATTTTGAAAATATTTTCTTCCATAACCAAAATTAGTTTCTTTAGACCAAATGCATGACATAGAAAACAATAACCATAAAAGAGTGTGCGGTACTTAGAGGATTACTTCTTCCTGCTTATTTCAGCTTGGACATCTTCCTAAATTTCCTTAGGTGACTTCCTTGCCACATCTATGTCTTCCTTGAGATGAGCAATTTTTCATCCCTCCTTTTTAGCTACTTTTATATTTCTCCTAGCTACTTCTTAGCTTCATCAAGTTGCTTTGTCAATATTTCACATTTTCTTTTAAACTTCTCCAACTCAAATTCCAAGAACATAATATAGTTTGCATCTAAATCCATATTGCCAAGATTCCTTAGATCCACCTTCTAGTGGTTAAATATTCATGAAGATGATTTTCTCTGATACCACATTTTGGACCAAGATCACACTGGGAGGGGGGTGAATCAGTGTGATAGAAAATTTACCATTTCACAAATTTTCATAAATGAATAATTATGTACCAATAAATAATAGCAATTTGCAGCATATCAGTAAATAAAAAATTTCATCATGAAGATATCATTACATCAATAATACATCGAGAAGCCATCATATCGAAACAAGGGGACATAAGATTTTGTGTGAAAACCCACACAAGAGCAAACCACAAATTATTTTCTTCTTCTTCTTAAATCAATTATGTATATTTGTAACCCCAATCGGGGTACAAGCCGGTGGTTGGGAAATCAAATAGAGGTTTAATGGAGGGTACCTCATAGTATTGTACCACTACCCCCCACACGCTCAAGGCGATGGGTGCAGTGGCCCTTTGCATGATTGCATGCAGGGAAGGTGGGAAAGGTGGCAGCGAGGGTTAAGGATGTGAAGACATAAAAAGGAGAAAAGGGACACAGTTGGGTGATGTAGTTTGGTTTGATTGTGGACAAGGAGACTGGTGCACTGGAAGGGTTCTGCGATGCCATCCACATCACCAAGCAATTCATATGACTGCAAGAACTCACGGGTATGTACTCTGGTATCTCTCATCCCTCGCAATGTTGACCTGTTTTGGTTTCCAATGGAGAGAGGGGGGGAATTATGGGTGAAAACTATGAAATTGAGAAGCGAAGGAGGAATTGAGGGTGGAAACTGGTGGTTTTTTCATGGTCTTATGTCTGTATCCTGTATCCGCTTGGTATTGTTTCCATTTCCCTTTGTTTTGAAATTCTGTTGTTTCGTATGGTAACCTTGGGAATTCTAGGCAGAGGGACGAGCGGGGATGCTTGTATAGGTCTTGCGAGTATAGGTAGGGAGACAAGCTTTTGGGGGAGAATGTGCCCATCCACCTGCAATTTAGGAAAAGGTTCTCCCTGTAGATTCAGGTGTAGCTGCTAGGTGGTTGATAGAAACCATGACAGAGAGGGAAAGGATGAGAACTATGGGCAGGAAGTCCAGCAAGGGAATGGTAATGGCTATAACATGCAGATATGCGACAACAACATCATGGGGCTAAGGGATGAGGGGATGACCGAGCTGGGCTCTATGAGTGCAACCTGGGAAGAGGGGAAAGGGTATGCATATAATTGTTGGCTAAACGAAGCCATGCGGCAACGATCACCAACTAGTAGTTGAGGAGTGGCAGCTAACCTGCCTGAGGCTGAGAGGAGGTGATTGTGACGATAGGGTACCACTAACAATGGTAGTGGGTCATCCCCATCTAGGGAATTGACCTACGACCATGATGGCCCTGGTAATGTAATCGATGGGGAAGGGGAGGAACAGGGCTATGTGGGAACTTGTAATAATACCACCCGGGGGAAAGACTATTGTTATATCTTGTTTAATTGTTTCTAGTTAATGAATTGTTGCAATGAACAGGACTGGGGCAGTGCAACCATGGCTCATCCTACGAAAATCTGTGGTCATAGAAGACGGGCCCAAGCAACCATAAAGAAAATGGACCCGAGCATGTTTAAGGCACGCAGAGGTAGGAAAATTGTGGAAAGACTTATCAGTGAGGCGGAAGAGGCATACCATGAGGGAATAGATGACAATACTCACAAAATTCTAGAGGAATGGGAAGAGGAAGTCAAACAGGAAAGCAATACAAACACGGAAATGGAAGATTGGAGGACCCTTGTCCCGGACCCTGGCAACACTACAGGTAGGATCACCCAATTTAAATAGACTTTATACCTATAATGAATGAAGAAAAACTTGTTGGGAAAGGCTATGGAGAAAATTTCAGTGGGCATGGTTGTCACTATCCAAGGCATGCCGAATTATAAATAGGAATTCCAGAAAGTGTAGTTTCAACTACACAAGCAGGATATCAAACTTGGCAGAATTTAGAGGCACATCCCATGTATCTTGGAACTGACAAAGATACCAAGCTTGAACACCAAAGACCCAATGCCAGTGGAATCAGATTCATCTGATCATAATGAGTAGACAATCTCCCCTATTAATTTTTGTTTATAAATGCAGGTAGCTTTTACATTTCCTTATGTGAGAATATGTATAGGTAGATATCTAGAGTATGGATATGAACCAAAGACTTATGTAGCTTGGATAGAAAGACTGAAACTCTTTTGTTACTGGATGGCATACAATGCGAATAGGTTGCCAACAGACTTGGTGTCCCATTGGGCAAGTTGAGGCCACGTAACCAATATATGTGGTGTAAATTTGCTTTATAAATGAATGAAAAAAGAGGACCTACCAAGCTTAACAAAAAAAAAAAATTATGTATATTTGTAGGCACTAACCTACAAGAGGCTCCCACTCTCCAAATATGCAAGTTGTTACTTGTGGTAGGATACAACCCAATTGAGGCGCCAACCTCGAAAATGTGCAAGTTGAAACTCACTATAGGATACACCCTGATGGAAGCACCAACCTCGATGATGAGCAAGCTCTCACTTACTCTAGTATCCAACATAATTGAGGCACCAATGTCGATGATGAGCAAGCTTCGACTTGCTCTAGACTCAAACCTGGTTGAGGCACCAACCTCGATGATGAGAAAACTCCAACCTGCTCTAGGCTCCAATCGGAATGGAGGAACCCACCTAATTCTTTGACTTCTTATGGACCTATTTTCAAAATATTTCAAACTAGATCCACCTTCTCTTCAATCAATGTAAGTATTCAACTAAACAAATTGTTGTTGTCATACTATTGTCAATACCCATTCAAAACTATGTATCAACTTGTTCATGAATTTGGTCAAACAAATCCTTCTCAAAACTTGTTCATGAATTTGGTCAAACAAATCCTTCTCAAAACTTGTTCTTACCATAAACCCAAAACCAACTACAACTTGCTCACAAGCTCCAAAAATATATCTCACTAATTTTGGTCTTTGAAAATATATTAACAAGGCTTTTAAGTCCTTCAAAAACGTTCACCTATGGGCCCTAATCGTTGTGCTTCTTACATAATCCAATTTGGCTAAAAAATGAACCTATAAACCCCCCAAAATCTATATAATAAATTAAATGATATACAAATAGACCTTTCATAGCGCATTATACAAAATGCACAATTCCAACCACTAACAATTCAACAAAATGAAATTTGTGGGGCAGAATAAAAAATAAATTTTCACCTGAAAATCGTCGAGGCTTAAACATGGGTCTCGACCAACATACCACAAAATCTCTACCAATCAAGCTATATGATGAGCCTTGTTATGTGATGCTTCCAAATTCCTTTTGTATTAACTTTGAAAGCAATGGACAAGGAGATTCAACCTTGTATCTCCGTGCATGAATAATGTGTATCTCTGTGCATAAATAATGTGCATAGGCAAGTCAACCAACCATTGTGTCAATGGGAAGCCCTTCAAGTTTCATATGACTATGGAGTACAAATTCAATGTGCATATGTGACTCAACTTGTGCACCTCGTGTCGACTTGTACCACGTTGCGTGGAACTGGAACCACAAGGTTTTGGTTACATGTATCTAGCCTCTGCTATATATATATATATATAAGCTTCACCAACCATAGCCATTATGCTACTACTATAAGCAACATTGTCATCAGACCTCTGCCAAATCTGGAACCTACTCCAAATGGTGATCAAACTTAACCATCATCCTCTGCAAAATTTGGGCTTTGATTCTACCAAGCTGAGCTCAAACTTCTAGCATTTTCACATGGTCAAGACCGAAAGGTTCAATCCAAATTAGATTTAAAATACTTCATTGAAAAACATACCATAACCAAAACTTAAAATGAAATCAAACCTCAACCATAAACATATTATGATAACATAACCATAGCCATGAACATTCATTTCAACAGAACATTATTTCCATGAGAGTTCAACAACCAAAATGTTATAACTAGAAGAGTTTACAAACATCATAACCATAATCAAAAGTTCATGAAACAAGCTCAAATTTGTTTATTGCCATACTCTTGTTCTCTCCATAAAGACTCATCCTTCACAAATCAACAAGAGTGAGATGTATGCTTGGAATTATTTGCTTTTTCACTTCATGCCTTTGGAACGAATGATTGTGCGCATATATATTGGACTTGTGGTCTTGAGCTTATGGGGGGTCGACCATAGGCTTGTGCTTTATGCCTGTAACCATGGCTTCAACGAGGCCGACTAACATTATCATACATTCACATTTGTGCCATAGATCCTAGGGAGGGAAAATTTTAGGGGCTAATATTCGCAAGTGGGATAATTTCTCATGCTTTTTCCAAAAAAAAGATTCGTTAATTTTCAGTTTTTCAAAAAATTGTTTGCCCAAATTTTAAATTATAATTTTTTTTGTCTTAAAAATCACCAAAAATTTATATAGATACTATATAGAATTATTAGAAATTTGAATACTTATACAAAAACATTAACCAAATATTTTACAAATTGCATATTACGTACTAGTGAGATTTGCCAAGATTTTTAAACTTTACAATAAACTTCTATCCTTAAAATTTTCTCCGTCAATGATTGGGTCTTTATTTTGGATGTACCCTATATGACCATACTTTTTTATCAAACGCTGAGTTCCATGCCATTAAAATATGTGCCTTGATCGCATATGACCATGCCTTGTGACTAAGTCCTTTCAGGGCCCTAGTCATTCAGATGATAACATTAGCATGATGTCATCATGCACCATATAGTGCATATTTAAGCATTCCACCACTCAAAAATCACCAAATTTAACTACCATATGATGCCATGTCAACTTGCTGACACCATTAGATGATGTGTCATGCCACATTATACAAGAAGCCACATCATATCCTGTATTCTTCTACCAGAGAGCCAAGATGCCACATCATCACTTCGAGCCATTCAACATGCGCCAAGAGTCAATTTTCCATGTCATCATATCAAACCAATAAAAAAATGCGAAGGGCCAATCTACCATGTCATCATATGTAGCTCATTAAAAAACGTGGAGTGTCAATCTTTCGTGTCATCATATCGAGCCAATCAAAACATGCCAACTGCTAATCTGAATGGGGCCACTGTGGATGTTAAACATCGAGAAAGATTTCTTCAGCTTTTCTCCTGCCGGACATTGAATTTGATATAAATATGTGTTGGAAACCTTAGGTTCAAATTTAAAGTAAACTAAGACTCCAAAATATTATAAGACGTATCTCTGCTCCAGGAGGTTCTAGATCAAGAATTTCAATGAAAGTGATGCTCAACGATTTTGAGGAATAAGTTGTCGAAGTTGACCGTTGAAGTCAGCCCATAAGCTCAATCTTGAAAAAAATTATCTCTGCTTTCCCATCTGTCATCATCATTGACACATTTGCGCTTTACAATAATTCTAATTAATTCGATCACAATTCTCATCATTAATCGACTAAGTCTACCCATTAGTCGATAAAGTTGACCAACAATCCTCGTAATCAATTTCTGCTCAGAACACATCAGCTCGAAACCACACCCTTAACCCCAGACAATTCTATTGCTAGATTACATAAATTCAAAGCACATTAAACATTGACAATATGTGTATGCCATCATTTACCACTCAGCCACAGCTTTTAAACCAAATTAGAATGATTACATTGGCTAGCATGCTTACTCAGTTGAGAACAAATAAGTGGAAAAATAGAATACTCCGCTCCAATAGCATATTTAGATAGAAATGAATGCAACACCATTCTTTTAGAATAGAACTTAAATTTGCACCAGCAAGAAAATTCTGCAATTTATTTTATCAGAGATACCAACCTCCCATGTCGTTTACAACCCATCAGTAATGAAAACAGTAATTGACAATCACACCAGTAGCAGTTTGCATACAAGTGTCTTTGTTGGCCTTTATATATGTTTTTTTTCTTCTACGTAATGCACTTGCAGATTATCTTCAATGAAGCCGTGCCCAAGAGTAAATTTCTAGCATCCACATTGAAAATCATGAACACTATCTGTAAAAATAAAAAAATGCATGTTTATCTTATCTTCCATGAGCCTTCGCATTCACAAGCAATTTTCCAGGCAGCAAAATTTTATTAGGCAACAATTTGTCAAAAAGATATTAGCTTGCAATTTAATTTTTTTGTTTTCCCTATTCAAGTTCATCCCACTCTCTCCATCGTTGTTGCTATCACCTAACCAAAGGAAGGAGGCAACCACGCCACATGTAGCAAGAACACACAAGAATGCACAAAGAATAATCGAATTTGGTAAGGAATTCCAACCAAGTTTCTATTAGTCTTTATGCATACTTATACTCCAACTAATTCTTCATTTACTTTATATATTTACCAAGTGTTACTCACATTTACTTAGTGTATTATGTATGATGACACCCATAGGGCTAAGAAACCCCTACAATGTTACAAATGAGCTATTTACAACATGCTTTTGAAGACTTGAACCATGGGGCTTCACTGGGGAGCAATACCATACCACATGCATTCATATTGGGTTATTGAGAAAAAATTGCTATAATATATTGAGCATATAATAGGGTGTAAAGGGATTTTATATTGGAAGGTATAAAAGATGGAGCTCAAAGTTAGTGAAAAATATAAAAGGGTATAAAAAATGTTAATGAAAAAATGGATACCTACAATATCTAGTGAAAGTAGAAGTATTCTAAATTGGGAAGGTGTGTTGGGTTTGTGTTAGAAGGGTGTTAAACAATGTGATTTTAGAGTTATTTTCAAATATATACTCAAATTAAGGGTATTATTTAGTGTTCCACGAACATTGGTGATATATCAAAGGCTCATTGAGTGAAGCCCCCATGACTTGAACCCGCACAACTAGGGAAACTACTTTTTCATCAAGCCACTAAATCTAAGATCCTTGACTACATTTTAATGGACATGGGGGTGGGCTTTGACCGACTTATGCATGCACGGGTCAAGGCAATGTGTATACATTTTGAACTTTTATACATGAAGTAATTTAGAATATAGAATGTGTATCAATTTTTTTCCAATATCAAAAAATATCCTTTATATTCAAAAAATTTGAATAGACATATTGTAATGCTCAAAGGGCTTTAACATGGGTTTCTTTGTCCAAGGCCAAGAGTGTTCAAAATTGTAACTATTAGAAAGCATTTCTTCCCCTTTAGCATACAATCATAAGCATATATATCTTTCTATACCACGAGAAAAACCAACCAACATCATATTTTATACTAAAAAGAAAGAAATCAGGCAAAAAAAATTGGCAACCCATAACAAAGAAAGTTAATGAAAATAAAAATACATAGATACTTATTCAGCCTCATCAACCAGTTTTGAAATGTCAAAAAATCCAATCGAAAGGAAGAGAGCTTCCCTAGAGAGCACATCTAATTTAGGGTCGATCTCCTAGAGCACATGATTGAAGGAGAGTCATTCAAAATAAAACATTGCTTCATATATATCTTGTAGCAAAGGATACAGGAAACATTTTCTATTAAGATACTCTCTTTTACCTAATTAATGACCAACTTCAAATCCCTGAGCACCTGAATCTTTTTTATTCCTTTCAATGAGGTTACTAAAAGGAGAGTTATGAAAGCGATGAATTATGATCTATCGTTGGATCCTCGATGTGAAAAGTAACAAATGTGCATTACATATTGGTTGTGATTCAAAATAAGACAACACCAACACCACAAGCAAGACAATGTCCTTTAGATGCTCCATTAAATAAACCCCTTTGATTTCCGTATTCAAGAGTAGGCATGACTGGGCACCAATGTTTCAATTTCTTTGGGATTGATTTGAATTATACCAGTGGAAACTTCAATAAGAATTTCCATGGATTAAATATACTGGATTTGCAAGCCCGCCAAATCCCATTGATCATGATGCATAGGAAGGCCTTGTATTTCCTAATAGAATAATCAAGCATATTGTTTGACATATGATATTCTAGAAGTTACTACAACCAATCAAGGGGAGACTTGTTGCTTTCCTTATCCATTGACCAAGCCAATATTCAGATTCACTTGCATTGAAATGACACTTCTAGCACAATGACAACCTTCTCTTGGAACCTAAGACAAAACTAGTAGCTTTCTATTATGCACCTAACATTTCATCCAAATAGAACCTAATTGGGAGTAAAAAATTGATCACAATTGCTTATGGTTCCAAGTGGAGGTGGATTTAAGAATATAT
>Ga0115851_101041_pt1 | contig 14070 bp, 10 predicted proteins | sample InSIn2gowninarea_FD_83865 | JGI IMG/M metagenome (GOLD analysis project Ga0115851, IMG submission 83865)
TGCTGTGCAAGAAAGCGACACCGGCCTATTCGAACATGTCAGTCTTTTTTGTTCATCTAGTTTCTAACCATGTCCTGATCCAAAGCCAGCGGCAATCTCTTATACGTCGGCCTTCTATTCCCTTCTCTTGATCTCTGTGCAGTGTCCTGAAGGCTGGGTAGATGATGGACGACAGAACTTACGGCGAAAAAGGCGACGGCGGTGACGACGGAGCGGTTGTCGGGCGAGGCCAGGGACGTGTACATCTGGCTGATGGCGCCTTGGGATTGTGTGCGCTTAGGTGCCATTGTGTATGTAATTTGTGTGGTGGAAAAGAGGTTGTGGTGGAATGAAATGTTCTCGTGTCGTCGTTCAGCGCGGCCGAATTGTTGGAAGCCCTTCGTCACTCGACGACCATCCAACGCGCACGGGCCACGCATCCATCTGACTCTTGAGTCTCTCGAACCAACACGGGGAAGGTGCTCTTAGATGTTCACCAAGCATTTTGAAACGGAACAGGCAGTCAAATCAAGATGAGAAATCTCATGGTTTCGCTCATTCAATCGTAGTAGTACATAATCTCTTTCTCATCAAAAGTCTCGCCAAGCCTGCTCATGCAGAAAGCAGCATTCAACCACATATCCCAGACCCGTCCAACAAGGCATCCGCTCTTTCGCAGAATGCATATCCAAACGCCAGAAGAGACCCAACAAAACGCCTCATCACTTATGCTGAAACCAGTCCATTCGCACCATGCTTCTATGGGTTGGTAGGACGCTGATCACGCTGCGCATCATCACTCTCAACGACCGCTGGAGTCTCTGTGGTAATCTCCTCAGGAACAGCAGCTGCGGGTGCTTGAGCATCAGACTGTCCTCTGCGTCTCGTGCGGACACCAAAGCGCTCTCGCAGTCTACGGCGCTGACGCCCTTCTTCACCCTGCTCCTGCTGTTGCTGGTCGGGACCCTCGGCGTTGGTGTGACGCATCTCACGCAGTTCACGGGCAGCAGCCATTCTTTGCCCCTGGTCAATGTGTCCTCGGTCGAGTCCCAGGCCAATGAGCAAGCTACGACGCATGCTCACACGGTAAGGCTGTCCGTTGTAGCCGTTGATTGGAGGAGGCAAATCAGTATTGTCGCCTGTTGCCGTGGTAGTTGCCTCTGCTTCAGCATATCCCTCAGGTCGGAGATCAACACGGCAGAGCGGGCATGTTGATGATACGTTCAGGAGCCAAGGGTCAATGCATGCGGGATGGAACTTGTGGTCGCAAGGTAACACACGAAGGTCTTGACCAGTCTCGAAATCGTCGGTGCAGATTGAACATCCTAGTGCTTCGGCCGATTCAGGTGCAGCCGTTCCAGTGATTGCGTCAGGATTGACATGACCTGTGGCTGCGCCGATTCCTGAACGAGCCGAGGCCATTGACTGTCTAGGTGCGGCTTCGTCAAGTGCTGTGTCCCGAGTTCCATCATTCTCCGCCGAGCGTCTGATCACGGGTGTGTCGGTATCCGCCAATTCAACATCCGTAGGCTTTGATTCCGGCTTGGGCTGTTCGCCGAATTTGACGACAGGAATGGTATCCAGCATGGCACGTGCAATACCCCTGGCTCTGGTCTGTCGCGGCCTTCCAATGACATTTCTGGGGCCGTAGCGTTCAGGGTGACGATGCGCTCGAATGGCACCAGTGATGATAATGATGAGGAACAATGCCGTAATAATACCAGTGACACTGTACAGAATAATCATGGCGACTGCTGTTGTAGGCGAGGATCCATAGGTTTGTGGCGTGTTTTGCGGGTTACTGCTGCCATTGTTGTGCAATGCTGTCGAATCCGAATGTAGGATAGTCGCCTTCAAAGCAGCGTTGTTGCCGATATGCTCGAGTAAATCCATCGATCTCGTTCGGTTGGACATGGAGTATAATTTCGAGAATGCTGACTCCATACCAGTAATGTTGCATTGCTCAGCCGTCAGACTGTACAAGATGATCGCCGTGGCGTTGACTCCAAGAGCTGTTTGGAACACATTGTTCAAAGAGAGAAATCCGGAATAATCTCCAGGATCGCAGGATATATAAGCAACGTCTTGATCAGTGAGATTGTTCTGGTTCTGAGTGGTAACATGAAACAAGGTGTCAGAAATGCCCATCTGTGTGTCGCGTGTCAGCGTAGCTCTGCCGATAAGCTTATCTCGGAGGACTTCTTACTCCTAACTGGTCTGCAGTCGAGGTCAGGGGTTCCAATGAGCCAAATACCGCAATGGTATTTCCGGAGGGCAGTGCAAGGTCCACGCCGGGGTCATCTTGTGTGACATTCGTTGGTTGAATGGTGAGACCAGCTACTCTGCTGGCCAACAGGCCTGCCGGTAACAGCCACTGGCCAAGCATTATGGTTCACGTAGTACGGGGAGCTTGATGTCGAAGAGCCAAGGAGAGAAGATTATAGGACAATGAAAGACAGTGACGAGGTCATGCTTTTGCAAAAAAGGTATGGATGCAATCTCGCTGAGGCTGGCAGGGACAAAGGGACAGTTATGGGTGACGGCGGAGAGTTTGTGGAGGGAAACGGCAAAAGACATCCGCGGCCGCTTCCAAGTAGCGCCACACTCCCTTTAAGCTTGACTGACTTGACGATCCTGCATGCCCAGCGCCCAGATGCCCGGACGGCCCACCAAGATGTCTTACAAGACTCGATGACGCGACTAGGGAATAAATGTGAGATCGAGTGTGCTGCGTTCGCCACGTCCGCGGGCATCGACCATGATACAACTGATGCCGTCTCATGTTTGAGCGAATCGAAGCAGTGTTTAACGCCGCGGTTTGAGCCGGCGATTGGCACTTTTTGTATCCCGTCGGCCTGCCTTCTATCGCCGAGCGTGCGGGGGAACTGATACGATAGGAACGAGATACGACCGGCTCTCAGCTCCTTGAAACTGCTTCGCGCGTGCCTACCGACTCCAGCCGCGTTGTTGCTACTTTGCCATCTGCCAACTAACAAGTATTGTGTATTGGAGGCTATGCAAATCCAGGCAGGAGATCAAAGTGAGCACTGGACCAATTGAGTGATTGAATTGATGTCCTCAAGCTTCAGACCTGGAGTCGTACTCGAAATGTCTCACACATCACCAAATCATTTGACATGCGACAATCATGCTAATGATGCTATGCATACGGGATACGCGTCCCCGCATACATTACTGTAACAAGAAGTCCTTCCGGGGTCTCCACAAGAGCAAGACTCGGCGAGGTTGCCCTGCCACCACTGCCAAGCTGACAAGTCCCTTGGTATTGAAACAAGACCTTCGCTGAGAAACAGCTGAAAGACATACCAGTGTAGCTCAACACGTGGGGATGTTTCTACCAGACCTAGACAGACGGGATACTTGTAGATCAGACTTGGTAAGCACGAGGGAAGACCGATTTTCCTGGGCTCGCCGTGCTCTTTGTCCTTTGTCCTTTTCTCACTTAAGAGTCTGCCAACCGCTTTCCTTTGTCAATATCATTGACGTTACTAACAGAGTCGCTCGCTTGAACTTTTCTTGGTATCAAGATCGAGTCGTGGTAAGCCTTGGGGATAAGATGAGACTAACTCCATGGTCGGATACATCGGCACTGCCGTCTCGAGAAATTTCAATTGATCATACGCTGGATAAACCTAGCATGGAAACCACTTCCTCAGCATTCGTGGTGAAGGTGATGGTCTTCTCACCGAGGAAAAGTTATGGATAAATGCGGAGGGTGGGGCACGGCACGGCATTCTGCCCCGCCAGTTCTTACATCATCCCACGATATCGACTTTAACAAGTTCACGGCTCGCTCACCGGTTCTTTTCTTGTACTCCCAAGAACTGCTGCAAGACTAGATAGCACAAACATGTCCAAGTTCACACTACACTGGGGTATCCTCGCCACCGGAGGCATCGCAGAGGTAGATAATTGAAGCCTCACTGACTATTGATTCAACTGACAAGTGTCACAGAGCTTCTCGAGAGACTTGACTGTTAACCCCGAGACTCGCAACGTCAACGACATTAAGCATGAGATTGTCGCCGCCGCCAGTTCAAGCAGTGCCGATCGTGCCAGTCAATTCTTGAAGAAGGTCGGCGCACCCTCTTCGGCAAAGGGCTACGGATCTTACGAAGAGCTGGTTGCCGACAAGGATGTTGACATTATCTACGTTGCCACACCTCACTCGCATCACTACCAGAATGCCATGCTCTGTCTCGAGGCTGGTAAGAACGTCCTTTGTGAAAAGGCCTTCACCGTCAACGCCGCCCAGGCAAAGAAGCTGGCAGAGAAGGCCAAGGAGAAGAACCTGTTTCTGATGGAGGCCGTCTGGACAAGATACTTCCCCCTGTCCATCTACGTCCGTGACATAATCACTTCAGGCAAGGTATGTACATGTTTCCATTGATCTTTGATTCAATCGCCAACTCCCGTAGATTGGCAAAGTCCACCGCACCTTCGCCGACCTTTCCATTGGCACTCTTCCCGAAGAAGCCTTTGACAACTCCCATCGCATGGTCAACCCCGACCTGGCAGGAGGTGCTCTCCTCGACCTGGGCATCTACGCCTTGACCTGGGTTTTCCAAACTCTTTACCACACTCAACCCGAGTCTGCACGCAAGGCCCCGACCGTCGTCTCATCTCTCAAGAAGTACCCTACCGGCGCAGACGAGATGACCACTATGCTTCTCACCTTCCCTCGCTCTGAGGAGCTTGGCGGTGACGCTCACGGTATCGCCACCACCGCCTTCCGTACCACTCCCGACCCTGACGGCAAGGGCAGCGCTGGTCCTGCCATCCGCGTCCAAGGTGACAAGGGTGAAGTCCAAGTCTTCCACCCAGCCTTCCGCCCTTCCAAGACCAAGCTCGTACTCTTCGACGGCACGGTCGAAGAAAAGACCTTTGAACAACCCGGACCTGGAAAGGGCTCTGGCTTCTACAACGGCTTTGGCGACAACAAGAACCCCGAGGGCGAAGGCCACGGCATGTTCTGGGAGGCCGATGAGTGTGCCTTTGCTCTCAAGGAGGGTAGAAAAGAGGGCGAGTACGAGGGTCTGCAAGAGAGCATTGTCATCATGGAGACCATGGACGAGGTGCGCAAGCAGAACAACATGACCTACCCCGACAAGATCGAGACGACCAAATACCCTACTCAGCTGTAGATGAATTTACCTCGTGTAATACATGATGATGTATGAATGCTCATAAAATTACGCCATATCTTAGCTCACCTATTTTCTCCTTCCCTTCTGCATTCCCACACCTAGCATTTCCAAGAGATTGTTCCCTACATGTTCGCTTGGTTCATCGGTCATGTCTTGGTATTCACGTCTCTCCTTAACCTTGACCCATTGTATCTCTAAGCTTGTGTTCGAGGATCTAGCAAGAGAGACAGGGTGGTATCCTCGGCTGAAAGGACTTGAGGCAAAATAAATCGAATCCGCAATGTTTCTCGCATGGTGTGCTGTTTCGATAGGTACAGCAGTGCATGTATTGAGAACCAAAACTACTAACCCAGCAAATCCATTGCTCCTGTCCAACCTCCTTGCCGCCCTCCCGAACCATGAATGAAAATCGTCATCACATTTCCTTGCCATCTTCACATCCATTTCCTACCCGCCCCTCGATCTCCCGAACCTCTTTTACTTTGTAGGGTCAATTTTTCTCTGTCTCAAGCTCTCCTCAATAGTCTTGATCATCTCGTTGCCCACACGAGTGGCCTCTGGGAACCGAGGGGCAAAGTAAGATTGGATCTTTTCGAATTTCTCGCGGTAGCCGTCCATGTTGCCAAAGGAGACGCGTTCGGACCAGTCCTGTAGTGAAAAAAGAAGAAGAAGGTTAGTATGAATAGTTTAAAAGAGGGAGGGACAAGGACAAGCTTACTCTCGCGGCAAAGGTGAATTCGAGATCGTCGCGGCGGAAAGTATTGTCGTCGATGGCTGTGTCGATGACTTCGTCCAACAATTCCGTGTTGCGGAAGAGGTATTCGGTGATACCGAGCCACAAACGGAAGAGCTAGCATTGTTATATGTTTAGTATTCAGAATCACAATGATGCCCAGAATGTCTCGTTCGCTTACCGGTGTAGAGCAAATCATATGATCATAGGGCACAATCCCCAACTTCCACCAACAATCCACCATGGCCAACAGACTCAAATGGTTATTCTTGACCCTCTCACTAGCGGCAGGTTTCTCGCCCAGAGAAAATTGATCCAGCAAATCATCCTGCAACAGCAATTCGTGCCCGTTGTTGCTAGTCTTGTCCATGTTGCCAAACACTGCTTTACGTGCAGATTCGATGCGTTGGCGTAACTCGTCTTTGTGACCTCCCAGCATGAGTTTGAACAGCTCGGTCACCGATTCGGCGTATTGCTTGATCTGGCGTTTGGCGGCTGGGTTCAGGATGGCGAGGCCGGCGTAGACGTGCCATTTGTTTGCGTAGATGCGGAGGGTGATGTTGATTTTTACATTCTCAATGCCTCCTACATATCTGGGCATTTCCCAGGGGAACTGGTTGTTGGCTGCCCAAGCTGTGCCCATGGAGAGAAAGGCGGCATGGGTGACTGCTTGTGTGTCTGCGGTGATGCGGTCGTGGGCTTCGGCTGTGAGTTTGACGTGCTTGCTTTCGAAGCAGGAGAGGATGTTGGAGACGAGGTTGTAGCTGGCGTCAGTGGCGCGATGTTGGATGAGGACTAAGGGTTGGCCCTTGGGATTCACGCCGGGGCCGTGGAGGGAGTGACAAGAGACGATTTCGACATCGGTGGGGAGGTGCTTTTCGAATGCTGCCATCTCAGGGGCTTTGCAGGAGGTCTGGCCACCGACAATGGCGCCCATCTTGGTCGCTGTGAGACAAACATGTCAGTCGGACGACAACATGGCAAGGATGGAGATGTGCGAGGTAGAGCATACATGGACCATAGGCGGCGACGACGGCGTCAATGTTCTTTGCTTCAACAGAGTAGATGATATAGTCACTGCTACGAGAGACGTGGTGGCCGTTCTTGAAAACCGTTACGTTTTCCTGCTGAAAGCCTCAGCAAGATGTTTGTGCATTACGCGGACTATATACAGTATAGGCAAGAAGGTATTTCGTACGCTGTCCTTGAATTCTTCAACCAACAATTCATACTTGTCTGGAAGATCACATGCGTGCACTCTGCGAGAGTGGATGTGTCAGTCTGTTTCTGACGAAAAGGTCACGGATTACGGATAGAGAAAACTGTTGATCCAAAGTCAGCGGCGAGGTCTTGAAAGAAGTAGTTTCAAGTGTGAAGAACAGTGGATGGGTTAAGCGTTTCAGACAAAAAAATTAAGGTAGCTGAGATTTTACATCATCGACAACTGCCAGATCCTGCCACCGGAACGGTGACAGGGTGTCCAACAGCCGTACTCGAGCCAAATGCACTCAAGTCATCATTGTAACGCGGGGGTGGATGTGGGTGCAGAGGGGAAATTGAAGAAGAGAAGACGTACCATGGTCAAAAGTCACAAGGACTAAGTGTTGTTGCGGACAAGTGCATACCTCCAACCGGCTTCACTGAGCCGACGGGCGTACATCTTGCCCATGTCGCCCATACCAATCAAGCCCACCACTGCTTCACCCATGTTTGCGATTGTCGGATCGTATCAACTGTGAGATGCCGTCCAGCTCTTGAATATGAAGCCGTTCTGATGCGCACACAGAAGATGCAATCGATGATGTCGCAAATGTCGAAGAAGGTGAATGATGAGAAAAAGCAGAAGCTGCAGCGTCGCAAGAAAATAAATAGAGGAAGCTGCGCCGGCTACGAGCTTTGACCGGCAACTGCCGCACTGTCAGCACCGAGAATTGCTTGGCAGACCCACGGGCAAATTCTCAAGCAAGCCGCGCGATTCGAGATTTCCTCTCCTTCGTTCGTTCAGTGCACACATTTCGACCACCACCCACTAACATCAGCAAAAATGGCACCCAAGGCTAAGCCCGCCCGCGTCCAGGAGAACGTCCAGTTGGGCCCTCAGACCCGTGAGGGTGAGCTCGTTTTCGGCGTTGCTCGCATCTTCGCTTCCTTCAACGACACCTTCGTCCACGTTACCGATCTTTCGTAGGTGCTTTCCCTGAATTGCATCTGTCCTCCATGCGCTTGCTCCGACGGACATCTTGGTTGTTCTCTCTCCTCGCGACACAATATCCGACTTTCTCGATGCGCGTTGGAAGATGCTCGATACATGTGACGAGCAAGACACCATACGGGACAAGAGAAGAGAAAGAAAGAATTGCAAGAGCAACGGAAGAGAATACACAAAGAGACCCGAACGAGCAGCACAGTGGGAACAGATGCAATGAATACAAGACATTGAGAGAGGACACAAAAGGCTAATACTGGGTGATTTCCAGCGGCCGTGAGACCATCTCCCGTGTTACTGGTGGTATGAAGGTCAAGGCCGACCGTGACGAGTCCTCCCCCTACGCCGCCATGTTGGCCGCCCAGGACGTCGCCGCCCGCTGCAAGGAGCTCGGCATCACCGCCCTCCACGTCAAGATCCGCGCCACCGGTGGTATGTTCTATCCTCTATCCCCTTGTAACCTCACCACAGCAAACCTTCTGACACAACATTCACAGGTAACGGCACCAAGACCCCCGGCCCCGGTGCCCAGTCTGCTCTCCGTGCTCTGGCCCGTGCCGGCATGAAGATCGGCCGCATCGAGGACGTCACCCCCACCCCCTCGGACTCTACCCGCAGAAAGGGTGGTCGCCGTGGTCGTCGTCTGTAGATTGTTGGCCCATCTTGTCAGCTATCTGCTCCCGATGTTTCAGGCAAGACAATGGTTCATGGCGAAATGTGGCACTGTCGCGCAGAACGGCTTTATCGCCTGGTCTGCAATATATTACGCTTAGCTCTTGTCTTCTGAAAAACTCATGGAGAATCCAAAACAAAACAAAAAGTTTTTACGACCCCCATATTATTTCTTGTGTCTTTTGTGTGTTTGTGGTCAGAGGTCTTTGATATTGATGCCTGTCTTCTGTGTCGATGGGCGGATGCTGCCAGAGGTGGACGAGTGTCGAGTTCATCCCAAGTGAGTCTACCTACCAAGTTTTCCTGGAGATGGTAGTAGTGTGGAAGCCTTGAATGCTCTCTCTATTAACAGACGAGCAAGGCTGCCGTTAATGCAACTCACTTATACAAGAAGGACCACCTCGTTGACAACATAATGTGTGATTGAGTGGTGGTGGTATATACGACGCCGCCTTGATCCAAAAAGAAAGCCCCGAGCAGTGATTCTCCCCCCAAGACGCAGAAGAACAAACTCCATTTCCATGCAAACCTCTCTGTTCAAATTCAATGACCCCAACGCCCAGGCTAAAAAAGAGACACATGTAGTAATGTGGTGTAGTGTGTGAGATGAACATGTGATTGCTCAAGAAGCAGGCTCACCCAAGGCACGTGCAAGCACAACGTAGCCAAAGATGAGGCCTAGAGCAACATACATTCTGTTCCTCCTCAACCAACTCTGGCCAGCATCGCGAGCAACGTGGCCACCTTCAACCACAGCACCCAAACCGGGATGACTGCCCACCGGTCTCTTGCGCAATGCATTGGTCTCGGGCGAACAAGTGGTGTTTGCGGCAGGCGGAGGCAGCGCAACAGTCTTGCCGGTCTGAGGGTCAATCTTGTGTTCTTCCATCCACTTCCAGTTTTCCTCGTCTAGCTCTGGCCATTCTTCCTTGAACTTTACACCGCCGTCGCCAGCTCTGATTGCGCCAAAGCCGCGGGTGTTGCTGCTGGGCTGTGTAGAGACAGAGGGGATGGTGCGGTTCGAGGAACCACCGCCCGTGCTGTTCCACCATCTCGAGCGAGAGGCAAAGACAATGCGCTCAGCCTCTGACGCCGACAAGGAGCCCGTAGTCATCTCCTCACTAGTCATGAAACTCTGCAAGCCCAACAGGATAGTGCTGACTTCCCAAGCCGGATTGAAGCTCTTGGGGTGGAAGTCGGAGATGCTGAGGCAGAGACGGGTGGAGGGTTGGAAGCGGCCACTCGGGGTGTGCATGCGGATGGCTGGAGGGGCGAAGGGGTAGTCGGGAGGAAAGATTAGGGTGCCCCAGTATTGACCGCCGGCGTAGGGAGTGTCCTTGGGGCCTTCGAGGATGTAGTGCCACTCTAGGATGTTTGACTCGGAGGGGTGGGCTGTAATGTATGGTGGGGGGTTCTCTGTGATGTTTTTGTACTCCTTTGTGAGACGCTTGTGGGCTGCTCGTGTGGCCATGATGTGGTGGGTTGTGTGTTGTTGTTGGTTCGCGAGTACAGAGTTATGTGGTTGATTATGGCGTGCGAAAGGTTGAAGAAAAGGGGACAGATAAGAAGACAGAAGAGTGAAAGAAGCACGTAGACAGGATAAGATGAGCAGGTGGTTACTAGTTGATTCAAAGGCAGCGATACGTCAGCCCCAATCCGTCCCGACTTCCGGCATCAGTCTAGAACGGTGCGTCTATTCTATGCAGCACATGTCTCGAGGGGACACGGATTATCGCAAGACAAGATGTAGCAAAATCAGATTGCAAACTTCGACAAGCATGATTCAGCCGGCTCGAGAGCAGAATCAAGTTTGATGCATTACGACGGAGCACCGAGTCCAGACAAGATGCAGCGGGAAAGAGCATGTGCTTGGCAGACGCTGTGTAAGCTTCACTTTACGTTGTATACCGATTCCCCGGGCTCGCCTTTGCGATTGATAGTTATCTTTGCGACAACGACGGTGTGAACTTGCTGCGGCTCCAATGGCGAACAAATCCTCGGGCAGCGAGGTGAGTTTCTTCATCATCTCAAACACACGTTCAACCGGCTGACACTCGATGCGCAGCTCTTCGCATTGCTCCAAGACAAGGCCGACCCCAAGAGACAGCAAGAGCTGGACGACCGCCTCGCTCAGCAGTATGCCAAAGCACAGCAGCGTCAATCCGAGTTGATCGGTCTCAACTCGACCAAGCCTGTCACCATCTCATCCGTCCAGGTCCTGCAAGCCGAGCACACGCGTAGAGGCTTCCTCGAGCGCATCTTCAACCCCATCCTCTCCCACAACCAGGAAGGTCCCTACACTCTCCAAGAAGCTTTGCGCGAGGTCGGCGGCGCTGTCGACAAGCTCAACCGCTTCGGCATCTTCAAGGCTCCAGTCTCGACCTACATCGACCAGCCCGACCAGACAGACGCTTCTTCCACCCCTACCGATCTTTCCGTCTTCATCCACGCTCCCGAACGTTCTCGCTACACCATCAAGACTGGAACTGAGGCTGGCTCGTCTGAGGGTTCTGCCTTCCTCGATGTCGTCCTGCGCAACATTTTCGGTGGTGCCGAGTCTCTGAACGCCCACGCTTCGCTCGGTACGCGCACTCGCTCCGCTTACTCGGCCTACTTCGACACTCCCGTCCTTAGCAGCCCCGATATCCGCTTCGAGATTGGTGGTCTCGCCAGCTCGACCCTCAAGAGCTGGGCAAGCCATGAAGAGCTCATCAAGGGCGGTAGCACAAAGTTGAAGTGGTTGAGCTCATGGGGCAGCAAGCACGAGTTGGGCTACTCTGGTATCTGGAGACAAGTCACTGGCCTGTCCGAGAACGCTTCTCCCACCGTCCGCGCCGACGCTGGCGACAGCTTCAAGTCCAGCATCACACACACTTTCATCAACGATACCCGTGATGCTCCTATGCTTCCCTCGAGAGGTTTCCTTTTCAAGTCTATTGGTGAACTTGCCGGCTTTGGTCCTCTTGCTGGGGATGTTGCTTTCGCAAAGTACTCTGCCGAGTCACAATTGGCTCTTCCTGTGCCTGTCCCTGGTGTTGCCGACAGCGGCATCTCATTTACTGCCGGCCTTCGCGGTGGTCTCCTCTACCCCCTGACCAAACCTGGTGCTGATTCGCCTGCTGCTTCTCGCATCAACGACCGCTTCCAGCTCGGTGGTCCTACTGATGTTCGTGGTTTCCGCCTGGCTGGACTTGGTCCCAGAGATGGACAAGACGCCGTCGGTGGTGACATTTACGCCGCTGGAGGTGCCAGTCTTCTTTTCCCCGTACCCGGCATGGCCAAGGACACTCCTCTACGATTCCAGACCTTCATCAACGGCGGTCGTCTATTGGCTCTCCAAGACGTAGCAAGCGGTGAAAAGGGCGGCAACAACGTCCAGCAGAGCGTAAAGAACACTTTCCAAGAACTTTCCAACGGCCTCCCTAGCTGCGCGGCTGGTGTCGGTCTCGTCTACGCTCACCCCGTCGCACGATTCGAGTTGAACTTCTCTCTGCCGTTGGTCCTCCGTAAGGGCGAGGAAGGCAGAAAGGGTGTCCAGTTCGGTGTCGGCATTGACTTCATGTAGAACGACTGAGTTTTGCCAAACCCCCTTCCTTTTGCCTAATATTGAGGTTGTACAGATAGAAAAAATTCAAGCCATTATTCTTCGTCTCCTATGCCTATACATCACACCGCTCAAGTCCCCCTCTGAACTAGGCGAATGTCTTGCGCTATACATATTCCAGCGCACATGTTTGACAAACACCACCATGACTGTTTTTTGATTCCAGCAAGCATTCTCAACCACCGATCAAGGGGTTACTACGATGAGTAGATCACTTCCCGTTCCTGATATAGACACGGCAGCCAGTCCCGCAGGCAGTGCAGATCTCCCATCCGCACTTTCTCGACCCCTCTTTTTCTCTGCCAGAGCATCTGAGACACTAGGATATTTCTAGAAGGACTGTCATTGCTGTAACCATATCACTTCCCATATACAGGTATAAAGAGGTATCATGTGGTGTGCTTGGAGTATCTCATGTCACTTTTGTACCACGTCTTTCGGCATCTATTTTGAGAAAAAAAAAATGACGGGCAATGCGGGATGATGCAGCAAAAGCACAGGGTTCACCAGGCACGCGTTTGTGGTTGGACGTTTCAGAAGAGTGCAGAGAATGACATGAAAATGCAACCACGTTCGTCATGTTGATCATGGTTGAGGAAAGAAGGCAGGTATGCTGATGGGTAGGTGCATAAGTATAGGCATTCATTCCTTCCTTGCCAAACCTCTTTTCTTCTTCCCTGCAAATCAGTTCCATCAACAAACTACATCAAAGGACTATCTCGACTACGAATATCAACAATGCATTTCTCCACCATCATCGCCGCAACCCTGGCCACCGTCGCAACTGCATCGCCTCTCGCCTACCGCGCTCCAACAATCAACACCATACAACCCTTCTACCTGCTAACAACAAACACAAAAACCTACACCTCAAACTCCACCCTCCTCCCAAACGTCTCCCTGACAACCCTCTTCGACCCTTACTACCAACCCAACTACCTCCTCCGCTTGATCGCTCCTGGCTATGGTTCAGTCCCTCAATTCACTTTGAGTAATGGCGTGTTGCATACTCCTGGTCAAGGACCCCATGGGATTGGAAATTACATATTCAACAGCAGTGATGTGCATACGGGGAGCGAGTTGGAGTTCAGAGCACAGTATGAGGGCTCAGGAGATTTGAGTCTTGAACTTGGATATCTGTTGGCCGTCAACGGGTCGTCTGACGGGTGGACTATTTGTGTGGAAGAGTTGGATCAGAGAGTGGTAAGTTTTGCTTCCAAGAGATTTATACACGAAAAAGATGCTGACTGTGGGACAGATTGAATGGAAGGGTACCGATGAGGGATGTACGCAGACTTACATTCAGGCTGCTCTGAGTGTGCCTTATTAGGCTGGCTACTTGCTATGACACTAACGACACTTTCCGTACAACGAGGTCCGCTGGGACGGGATATGGTTACATGACATTGGTGACCTGGAGGAAGATGGAATAAGGATATCTGTATCACGACAATGGTAGCTAAGCAATTACGAAACTTTGCCTGACTGAGCGAGAGCAGCAGACTATACCAACATGAACCAATAACACATTCCTACCAAAAAATAAAAACAAAAACGGATCTCTTAAACACGATAATGTTATTTACAAAAAATGATGCCTTTTCTTAATGCCCAATCTAACCCTTTATTTTCTCTCTCTCTCGTATTTCCCCCCAGACCTTATGATACATCCTCTTTTTCATTCATCGGAAGCTACTAATACCTCTCT
>Ga0115851_101042_pt1 | contig 14069 bp, 9 predicted proteins | sample InSIn2gowninarea_FD_83865 | JGI IMG/M metagenome (GOLD analysis project Ga0115851, IMG submission 83865)
CTAAGTCTGCACTTATAACATCCAAGGGCTCAAATTAAACTGTTGAGCTCCTTTTTATTTACTCTACCTATCTACTTATCTGCCAAAATTAAATAGTTTGGTCAGATTTTATTCTCTATCTCTAAAACAGGAAATTCAAATATGAACTAGCCAAGATTAAGTTGTTTGGCCATTCATCAATTGTGGCATAAATTAACAAGCTGCACACAATGCTTATTACAGAAAATAAAAAGTAGTGGCATTTTGGACTTGCACACTTTCCTGATCTATTTTTATTTGGGGTTCATTTCTTTCACTTTTTTGACCATTTTATTCTTTTTACCCTTTGATTTTTCTTTTAGGGTATACCCTCTTTACATTTTTTAAATTTTTGATAATATGGAAACATTTACAAGAAGGAAAGGAATGAACATATTACAGAGCTCAACAAGTCAATCATGAAATATAACACTTATTGGTATAGGTGTATAACAGTGGCTCCACTTGAGGATGTCTTTCCCTAGTGGAAAGTAAAGAACAACAGGTCAGATGGCCTTCTGAATAACTTTGACTGTGATCTGAAATCTCCTTCAGCTGGTTGCCTTATTGTATGTATGACAATACACTTGTGAAGCTTAGGGCCTTCTCTTCGGGCTTCAACTGCAGCGAGTTACTATCCAATCCAAACTTTGACATTATCAAGGATATAGTATGTACATGTTAGAGTCTAAATACATTAAAAAATTGGATCAAATTAATGTTCCAGCATTCGAACATTCACTGGTCCTTCTTCTTTTTCTGTACCATCCAGGCTCTTCAGAAGGTAAGTATTGTTCCCTTGCAATGTCTGGATGATAAATGACCCTTTCCACAGGTACTAAAATTTCCCATGTTTTCCTTTGTATTCTCTCCTGGAATCCCATCTTAGAACTTTGTCTCCAAGGTAGAAGTCTTTTGCTTTGGTCCTTTTATCAAATATTTTCTTAAGTTTTTCTTGTAACACTTGGGATCTTTGATGTACTTCTTCTCTGGTCTGCTGCAAATGGATGGTCTGATTTACTCTCCTTTGAACATCATTGGGTTCCACCTGAGCTTCTTGTAGTAATTCCATTATAGGAACTCCATAAAGGTGAAGGAAATACAGCCTCCATGCCATAAACTAACTCATAAGGGCTAGTTCCAATAGATCTCTTTGTAGTAAGTTCGTCTGCCCATAGTGCATTTGTAAGTTTCTTGTGCCAGTTTTTCTTGTTCTCTTCCAACAATTTCTTAATAATATTAATCAGGCTTTTATTGGAATATTCAACTAGACTATTACCTTGAGGAATAGGTTGTGGAATGGCCCAAAGTGATATGGTATTTGTTATAGAAATTTATCTATTTCTTGGACTTGAAGGCAACAACATTATCGGTTATGATCTTTTTAGGACAGCCAAATCTAGACAGTATGTTGGTTTCTACGAATCCTATAATCACTGTATCATTGGCTTGTCTAGAAGGAATGGCTTCTATCCATTTAGTGAAATAGTCTGTGGCAGTGAGGATCCATTTATGTTGGCCAGAAGAGGGAGGGTGTATTTCTCCAATGAAGTACAAACCCCATTGTTGAAAGGGATTTTCAGTGGAAATTGGTCTAAGGGGTAGAGGTAAAAGCTTTCTCTTGCCTTCAAAATTTTGTCATTTATGGCAAGCAGTGACAAACCTCTTTACATCAGCGAACAAGGTTAGCCAATAAAATCCAGCCCTTAGGATTTTGTCTGCAGTTGATTTCCAGTAAAGGTGTCCACTGCAGTCCCCTGCATGAAATTCTTTGAGAACCTTGTTAGCTTCTTCTTTTATTAAACAATTCAATAGAATACCTTCATGATTTTTCCAAAAGAAAGCATTATCTAAAATACAGAATTTTGAAGCTTTCATCTTTAAAAACCTTTTCTTTATTCTCGATAACCCTGGAGGAGCTTGCAGGTTTAATAATACATGAGTTATATCAACATACCAAGGTGATTCTAAGAAGGCCTGGGTGATTTGTGGAGTTGCCATCTCCTGTTCATTATCTAGTTCATTAATATCCAGGGCTTGAAAGTTTGTTTCAGTCATGAGTTTATCCAATCCCTGTCCTTTTATAAGCTTTGTAGGTTTTATTTCAATATCATACTCCAATATATTAGCTATCCATTTACCTCATTTGCCTTCAATTCCATCCTGAGTCTGGATGTCTTTGATAACAACATTTGGTACATAGGCTATTACATGGGGGTACACTATATAGACTCTGAAGTCTTTAATAGCTTTCACCAGTGCAAAAGCATGTTTTTCCATGATTTTGTAACTTAGAGGTGCATCCCTGAGTGCTTTACTGAAGAAGGCTATGTGTTTTTCACATCCTTGATCATCTTTTTGTAGTAAAACAGCTGTTATAGTGTGTTCTGAAGCGAATGAAAATATTATGAAGTCTCTATCGAACTTTGGACTTGTAAGGACTGGTGTTCTGGTCAAAGCCATTTTAATTTCTTCAAATGCTTGTTTGGCTTCTACTGTCCATTTAACCTTTGAATCCTTTTTTAACATATTGTTCAACAATCTACTTAATTCAGCCAAATTAGATATGCATCTTCTTAAAAAGTTAATCTTTCCTAGGAAAGCTTGAAGTTCTTTAACATTTCTAGGGTGGGGTATTTGCAAAATAGCTTCTATTCTAGCAGGATCCATTATGATGCCATCTTTGGAGATGATATGGCCTAACAGTTTGCCTTCTTCTAGACCAAGCAAAGGCTTTTTAGGATTTAATGAAATACCATACTTTCTACATTTTAAAAACACTTGTTTGAGATGATCTAAATGTTGCTGATCTGATTTGGAAAATGTAGTCAGGTCATCTAGATATATAACCAGAAAATCATGAGTTTCTTTTGCAAAAGCTATGTCTATTGCTCGTTGAAAGATTTCCCCTGCATTCTTAAGTCCGAATGGCATTTTAACATATTTGAATGTACCCCATGGTGTTGTAAATGCAGTCTTTTCCTGGTCATCAGGATGAACCAGAATCTGATTATAACCTGAAAACCCATCCAAAAGTGAAATCTTAGAAGCAACTACTACCCTTTGTAAAATATGATCCATCTTAGGTAAAGGGTAATTGTCTTTCAAAGAAACCTTGTTTACATTTTTAAGTCAACACATAATCTGATTTCTCATGTTTTCTTCCTGGTAGGCACTAGATTAGACACCCACTCTGAAAATCTGATTGGAACAATTATTCCTGCATCATGCATTCATTTGATTTCTTTTTCAATTAAAGGAAGCAGTACAGGGTAAATTCTTCTGAGCTTTTGTTTGAATGGTTTTTTATTTTCCTTGAGGGGTATTGTAAGTTGAATTACAGAGGTGTCATTAGACTTCAGGTCTTCATAGCTCCAGGCAAAAACATCCTGGAATTCTTTGATTAGTTCAACATACTTGAGTTTTTGATCAGGGGGCAAAGATTTGGATAATTTTACGATTTTTGGCTTTTCTTCAATTCCTATGTTATAGTCTTCAATGTCTACTTTTAGAGGTTCCATCTTGGGTTTCTTTGGAATATCGTTGAAATCAAAGAGATCTTCCAAAGGAGTTAATCCTTTGGGAAAATGATTTTCTTTCAAATTGATAACTTCTGATTCTCCTTCAATAATCTCATCAATGTCTATTTCTTTAAGATCCTATATTTCCTTTTTGGTAAATTTCATTGGATGATGCATTTGAGTTGCATTTTCTGTTGAAATATCTGTTTCTATTTGATTTGTTGGACCAAACTCACTAATTGTATCTACATCTACGTTAGTGCTAGAAAATTCTTCTTCTAGGGTTAAAAAATTGTTGATCTGATTATCATTGTCAAACACTTGCCAGTTCTTTACATTATCAGGTATGGCTGGCCTATGTCTAATTTCAGCTGTGAATTGATGATTTGGTTCAAATGGTAATTTACAGGTGTTGGAAAATGTTGCCAGGCTATGAGCTTGCAAGTTATGTTTTCTCGGGATTTTGGCAAGCTGAGTTTCTAGAAATGTATTGAGGATCTCTATAGCTGTTCCTCTATATTCTCTTAATCTTGGATCATTTGCTAAGAACTTCCCTTTTATCTGTTGAATGATTAAATCAAAATCTCCTAAGACTGACACTCTAGTTGCTCCCAATTTCTTGACCAGTTTAAGACCTAGCAATAGAGCTTCATATTGAGCCATATTATTAGTGCACCTAAAATTTAATCTATAGGCATGGCCTTTAGCATGATTGTTTTCAAGATTATGCACCCAGAGTCCTGCTCTTGCTCCTAATTTGTTCACAGAACCATCAAATTCTAAGTACCAAAGGATTTCATGTTCATAATTAGTATCTGGATTTTCAGGGATCTGTTTAATTGGGAGATCTGGTTTTTTAGTTTCTTCAGGCTTATCTGATGTTTCATGATTTTCAAAAATTTCTTGTATTCGAACACTAGACTTTTCATTTGCTATTTCTTCTATTTTATCTGCTAAAACTTTTATTTCATGTGGGGGATCAATTTCAGCATTGTAAAGGATAAAAGAATCTATATCTGAATGTACTGAGTAGATAGGGAAATTTTGAAGTTTCTCTTGACTACTTACTACATACTTCATTAAGCTTTCTATGTATAGTTTCTTGGCTTTACCAAGCACTGAAATAGTAGCGTAAGACATGTCTAACTATAGAGATCCTTGAAGCTTTGCACCCCAAGATCTAGACAATAACATGCCATACTTTGGTGGAATATCAGCGACTACTATGTCCATTAAGATGGTTTTGGCAGGATATTGGACTAGTGACACACATAAGTCTTTGATTAAACCTAGAAATTTGACCTGACTTGAATCAAAAGAGAAAAGGTCTTTATATGGCCTGGTGATGTCAAGGTCTAGTCTCTCCATTACAGATTTAGGCATCAAGTTATAAGAAGCACCAAAATCAAACATGGCATTATGAAGTATTTTATCATGTATGTTTAAACTTACATAGAAAGAAGGAACTTCTCCATCTATTGTTTTTCCATTTACTCCAGGGCCAAATATCAATTCACGCTGGTCATCAAAAACATTTATTGAATCTTCGTTCACATAAATTTTGAGTGATCTACTGATTTGACTTCTGTAGACATCATGTTTAGCTAATTCTGATAATGGAACAGCTATCTTTAGTTTGCCTACGTCTGTCTCAAGATTAAAAGGTTTTTCGGTCTGAGTTCTTGTATTTTGGATAGCTGGACTTTCTTCATTTCTCTCCTCTTCGGGAGTGGGATTATGGGTTGAAGTTGTTTCCAAATCAAGTTCTAGAGGCTCTTCTATGTTTCTTTTAGAAGGAATAGAAGTGGAAGGTTGTCTGTTAGGTGGTTGATTATCTGATACATCTTCAACAATTGGGTTATTAGGGTTAGGAGTTGTTCTAGAAAGAATATGTACAGGGGGAGCACCGATCTTACCTTTGTTAGGCTACTTGGTATCTTTCTGTTTACTCGTTTCAAGGACATCTATTCTTTTGGTCCTCATATTGTATTGTTTGTGGACTTCATAAATGGTTGTATCATATCCCTCCCTAAAGTCAAATGATTCTCCTGACTGGGTTTGGAATTGTTTAAGAATGTGACCTTCTTGATCCTCTTGGTTCAAGAAAACTTGTTGTTCATTGTTGAGTCCCATCAAATTAATTTGAGTGTCTTCTGTTGGTTCATCAAAAGTTGATGCTTTAGCATAACTTTCTTGAAATCAGGGCCTAATATTTTGGCTAGGCAGTGTCTTTCTAGTGTTAGGGTTTTGGTTCTTCCTGAAATTTGGATTTCTCCCAATAGTGCTTAGTTGACCATCCCAAGGGGATTTTCTCTCGATTTTTTCTACTCTATCTCCAAGTCTATCCATTCCTTTAATAACAGTATCTAATTTTTGTTCAAAGGCAGAAGGTTCTTTTTTTAAATGTGTCCTCCTTTCAGCTCTGGCTCTAGATCGTTTAGATATCAGGTTGGCCTCAACATTGACTGTTATACTTTGCATCTCTTATAAGTTTCGAGGAGCTCTTTCCCTAAGTTGGTATGCCATATCAGAATCAAATGCATCAGGGAATTTGATCAAGGCCAAATCTGGAGGAGGTCTAAGATTTTGAGGAATAACATTGTAGACATTATTGAATCTGGTACAATAATCTTTGACAGTTTCTTGTGTGCCTCTTCTTAGGTTTTCATATTCTAATAAAATGTGGAGAGGATCTTTCTTCTTTTCCCATCTTTTCAAGAAGGTCTGATAAAGATCTTGTGGGTCATTGATACTGTTTGCAGGGAGGGCTCTAAACCAGGTTCTAACATCTCCAGTTAAACTCTACACAAATACTTTCATTCTAACATCATCAGCATCAACCTCATATATTTCAAAATAGTCGGTCATTTTCTTGGTATGTTGTTGAGCTATGTAAGTACCAGTACCTTCAAAAGAAGTGATTTTGCTTTGATAGTCTTGGGGCATAGCCCCTGGATTGGCAGCTAAGTGCAGGGGAGTATATTGGTTTGCCATGGTTGCAGAAATAGATGTGACAACTGGAGGAGTAGGGATAACAATGGGAATGTGTGTTGTATACGGAGGAGTGGAAGGGGTGGCTGATGGTGAACTTGGAGAAGCTGTAGTAATCATAAAAAGGTTTGGTTTTCTTTCAGAGGTAAGCTCAAATTGAATGGAGTTCTGCAAATGTCTATCAAGGTGTGAAGTAACAACTTCAATCTGCAAATTTTCAATGAATATTGGATCTTGAACTGTGTGGGTTAACCTAGATTCTGAAAAGGTCACAAATAAAGAGTTTTCAAAATTCTCATCAAAAGGTTCATCCTCAGGGTAGATCCACTTCACAAGACAGGATATTGATCTATATAGAGGCCGAGAACTAGCAGAATTTTCTTGGCTCTCTTGTCTTCTAAGAATCCTAGGAATCAGATTAGGATTTTCAAACACAGGTGGGGGATTTGGATCTAGATTCGATCTGGTTTAATGAATCCTTTCTGAAGCCAGGTTTCTAGGTGTGTTTTTGGTTTTTTTTCTTGAAATAGATTTGACAATACAACTTTAACAGTCTCTTCTAAGAAGTTTTAAATGTGGGAGTTTTGAACCTGTTAACACTCAGGTTGTTCCCTTTAACTCCTAAGGGAATACGGCCGAGGTAACCACAAACCAATCTTTGGATTCCAGGTCCTAGCCTACCTGCAATCAGAGAGGGCTCTCTCTTTGTGATTTAGCTTTGATTTATGGAATTTTAGGCTAGCTATGAGGTACTGAATTTTGTTTGGGGTTTGGTTGTGTGATCTCTTCTGACAGAGGGGCATGAAATATTCAAAGGGTTCTATTCCATTGGGCAATTGGAGTCCATTATTTGAGTGTTGCTTGGAGTATATGACAAAGATGGTGTTGCTGCAGAGCCAGATAGGTATTCATAAGACAAACATTTGATTTAGTGGAAAGAAACAGTATGAGTTTCAGACAATGAAAGGCAATTAAGATTCTTTCACTAAGCTGATGACAAAAGAACTAAATACTACTCAGGAGCAAAATTGAACTCCTGGACAGATTTCACCATGAAAAGTTAGTTTAAATGTGAGCATTGAAGAGTTCCACATTCATTACTAATTTTTGAAGAAAACATAATTAACAGCAAAGATTGAGCTTAGGGTGTCTGAATGGACAAATCCTGAGCTATTCTTTTTCCTTACTGCTAAGAGCATCAAACATATAGCATAGAAGGGTTTTGTAAACAAAGAAAACATGAAAGACGGTTCAGAAACAAGAAAAAAACGAAACACAGTTCAGAAAACTTATTGCATTATAAGATAACACAGGAATCCTGCAGCAGCCATCAGTCTCATCACAACATGTCCAAGCTAAGCCAAACTAAGAAAACCATAAGCTTCTTGTATTAAACTCTGAAAATATACAGCAGAGCTCTCCAGAATACAATCAACAGCAACCAACCCCAAATAAGCTATGCGGGGGCGTATATATACAATTATTTACAAAAATATCTCAACGATGAGTCATTTGCTTAATAACTTTCTTTACCAACTCTCAAAAGATCTTTTGACTTTTGGAGCCAACTGGGCCGCTTGAGCGCTTTGCCTTGATTTTGGGAAAATCGCCTTTTCTGCTTTGTCACGGTGCAGCTGCTTTAGCCCCGTCATCTGCATTTGTGGGTCCTGCTTAGTCACCAAATTTGGTTGTTGAGTTGGCCTTTTCCATTACTTTTCCAGTCAGTGTAATTATACCAATATTCTGAAATGCCAACCTGTGATTGATACACAGAAACCTGGTAAATAAACCTGTTTCTTCACAGCAAAGTTTTTATCATGCCCATCCACCATTCCTGTGTAGGCAATTGGTGTTTCAGGATTTTGCCTAAAGTCTCATCTGCCTCAGTGTATTTATAATAGTTTGTAGGCACCTTAAAAAGATGTTTGATCTCATGCTCAATAAAGAACAAATTCTCCAGCTTGTCATAGAGACTTTGCCCAGATGGAGAATAAAATCTGACCAAACTATTTAATTTTGGCAGATAAGTAGATAGGTAGAGTAAATAAAAAGGAGCTCAACAGTTTAATTTGAGCCCTTGGATGTTATAAGTGCAGACTTAGGTAGGCTTGCCATGCAAAGAAAAGAAAAGTTGATGAGGGTTTTCCAGTCTAAGTGCACCCAAATAAAGAAGGAAAAAATGCTGGGCCAAAGTAGGCAAGGTAGGTAGATGGTGTTGCAGAATGATGCTTGTGATAGATTATATCTCTAAAAATGTTAATCTTTATCTCTATCATTAGCGCAATAACGAACATTATACTTAATGCAGCTCAAATGAGGCAAGGTTACATAACTAAACTCCTCTTCATATTTTTCCCTGATCATTCACTAACTCCCCCAAAAAATATTAAGATATGTTCTTAATATCACTCAAAAACCACTCCTTCCATTTCATAAAGTTTGCCTAAGTAAAAACCCTATTTTACTTAGGAAGATGCACTACCTCATATGATAAACCCCTTTTTTCATCCTAAGCCTAAGTTTAACTACAAAAGTCAATTGTTTTTAACTTAGCGCTTATTATCAATTCATTGTCATATTAAATTTTAACACTTATTATTTAAATCCCATAAAACATTACCCTTCCCATACTATGTAAATATATAATAAAAACCCTGATATTATAAATCTCTCACCCTTGGTCGAATACGACCATAGTTATAATTTAACAAGGATTGGTAAATTTATTTGAAATTGATTAAGAACTCTCCCCGCGCGACAACGAGATTAATTAACCATTTGGGTTAATTAAAAACCATCCCCCCCATGAATCAAAACGCACTCGAAATGATTAAAACAGTTATAAATACATCGGGCCCGCCACAAGTTAACGCCCCACCATCTCCAGCGCTCGTTAGTTGTCAGATCATTCCCTGCTCATCCAATGGCCGAAAACGATATCGCGAACCCCCTTTTGACCGCACGATAACTTGCGATCACCCGACGGTTTTTTGCCGTACCTCTGCCATGTGTCGACTGCTCTGTGTGCTCGCTCCCTCCCAGCCCGAAACCGCTCAGCCCCAAAAGCAGTGCGATCAAACCGCTAACTGCCTTCCGTTGACGTCAGGTCTGGTCCGCTAACATCATCCGCCATGTCATCCACTTACCGCCAATCGCTGACGTCACTCTGATTCCTCTAACATCACTCCACCTCGCTGACGTCAGGTCTAGTACTGCTTACGTCATCCACCTATCAAATCAAAAAAATCTCACCAACCTTCGTTTGGTTAAATTAAACAGGAAAAAACATGTTTTTCAGTGTTATATGCTGCGTACAACGCTCCGGGCATAATAACAATGTCAAGTTCACAGTTCTAGTTTCTCGATGCCACCCGACTAGAAAAGCTGCAACAACGAGCTTGTAGCCTCAACCAACCTGCCGTTTTATAGTTTCTTCCTCTTTAACACAGTTTGAACCAACACCAAGGGACTTCCAAGCTTGCAGAAGAGAGAAATAAAAAGAGATACAAGGAGATTGCTAACCTAACCAGTGGACTTTCAGAGACACAAATTTCCAGAGAAAAGATGATCAGAAGACACGTTAACAGTTTTGTTTTACCAGACAGTGATGAGTAGGGGTCAAAACAGGTCAAAGTGTATCAGACACAGTCGAAGAGTATCAGAGCAGTTAAAGAGTATTAGTTAAAACAGGGCAGCCAGCATAGAGTTATTGAAGAAGACAGTTGTCAGCCAAATCCTAGGGCCTACCTCCAGCACATTCAACAAAAACAGAACCAACACAACATCAGTTCATCTTTTCCCTATTTTCAAGGCTAGTTTTTTCTATTTTTTGTAAACTATTTTTAGTCATCCTAGATATTATGTCACTGAGATATTTGTTGTATAATTTTATGCATAAATACCCCCTCAAATAGAGTATTGTGGGTGGATTCCTAGACTTTGCTGTAATATTGATTTTTGGAATAAAGAGCTGTTTGAATCAACTGTTGCATGGCTTACTGGATGAAGAATTGAAGCAGAGGACTTGTCAAAGAATTCTTGAATCAACCACTAGATCAATAAGTCCTCTATATCTTGTGTTTTGAAGTTTTCTTAGTTTATTATATCATCTGTGTTTCACAATCTGAATGATAAAGAAAGGATTAATTTCAGGATATGCTTGATTGCACTCTGTTTTTAGTCATTATTGTTCTCTGTGTTTTCTTCAGAATTAGGATAAACAATGAAATCTTAATTTCTCCCGTTTCCTAATTCTTTCATGTTGATTATTTGCTAAACAATACTTAACTGCTCCGTATCAGTAATCATCCTATTTCCCTCTTTAAATAGGTTGAAGGATTCTCAACTGCCCTTCACCCCATTTGAGCCCATTCCATCTGTTTCAAATCTTTATTTGTTCCTTGTTTGACTACCTTGCTCTGTGAAACCATCCTCTGTTAAGAAACCAAATCCAGAAAGCCATCTTCTTTTACTCCATTAGCCCAATGGACTGAACTACTCTGTCTTACCTCTCTGTTCTATTGAATCTCACCACCCGAACTCAAACAAAACTCTTGAACTTCATAACTAGTCTAATACCTTTAAAAAACAAAGCTAAATAATAAAGAGAGAGCCCTCTTTGGATACATATTGGCTAGATTCGGTATCTAAAAGATTGGTCTATGGTTACCTTGACCTCCTTTCCCTTTCTTACAACTTTTAGGAAAACCTGAGTGATAACAGGGTCTATGTATAAACTGACATGCATGAGTTATTTATGAGAGAATATTCAGTTACCTGAAGTGTAGCAATTACAAGCATGCATGCATTAACTAACTAAACTCACAATTAGTTCAACAAACCATGTGAACTAATCTAACTGGACTTAACTCAGTTAACTGAGCTAACTAATTACAACTCAAATTACAATTCATCCTTATCTTTTTAACTAAGGGATAAATTCCTCAATCAATGGGATAATTGTTGCATGTCCTCACATAGACTTCATGTTTGATTTTCTCCAACTGATTAACTCAAGATGAATTAATTAATTATTAATCAAACAGCTTCTAAGAACAAATTTGAATTTTACTTCTCAATTTTAGTTTAGGGACTAACTAAAATAGGAAGGTATCCCGAAATGCTATTTATGGCAGTGTTATTTTTAGCACTTCTATATTTAGCATTTCTTATTGCTATTTTCAACTCTCCCTTTCAACAAGAAAGGGATTATCAGTAACTCCAATCATGTCTCTATGGTACTCGAACTTGCATTTTGACAATGCCTTAGTCAAAATATCTGCATCTTGTTCCTCAGTCGAAACATATAGCAACAACATAATCCTCTTGACCACATAGTCTCAAAGATGGTGATACCAGATATCAATGTGCTTGGACCTATCATGAAAAATTGGATTCTCAGAGAGTTTGATACAACTCTGATTATTGCAGTAGAACACAGTTGGATCCATCCTCTGACCAAACAATCCCATTAGAATCTTCCGCATCCAAATGGCCTCACATGTAGCCTGATTAGTAACGATGTATTCAGCCTCTGCTGAGATAAGTGCAACTGACCTTTGTTTCTTGCTATACCAGGAAACTGTAGCTGAACCAAGGTTGAAGATTCCTCCAGAAGTGCTCTTCCAGTCTGATGGGCTCCCTGCCCAATCCACATCTATGAAGCCTTGAAGCTTCACTCCTTTTGTCTGTCTGTACCACAATCCATACTAAGATGTGCCTCTGAGGTATCTTAGCACATGCTTCGCTGCCTTCCAAAACAACTTGGTAGGTGGAACCATAGCTTGACTCAGCTGGTTCACCGCAAAGCATAAGTTTGGTCGTGTGTTCACCAGATACATAAGTGAACCCACAAGCTACTGATAAATAGTAGCAGCTACTACCTCACCTGAAGTAGCATCCTCCTTCCTCTAGTTCCCAGCTAGAGGAGTCTGCATAGGCTTGCACTTCTCCATGTGGAACCACCTGAGTATCTCATTGGCATACTTTCCTTGAGACACAAAAACTTCCCCATCTTTTTGCCACACCTCCATGCTTAAAAAGTAGTGCATAAGACACATGTCTTTCATTTCGAACTCTCTTGCAAGGTCCTCCTTGCAAAACTGGATCAACTGATCATCATCTGTCAAAATTAGATCATCGACATAAAGAACAATGATCAATGGCTTACCTTATACCATGATGTGGTAAAGGTTCGCATTTGTTTCACTCTTGGTGAAGCCCAACCCGATGAAATCGCTATTGATCCTGGTGTACCAAGCACGAGGTGCTTGCTTCAACCCATATAGAGCCCTTTTGAGTTGGCACACATGCGACTTACGATCGAAGGTCTCGAAATCCTCTGGTTGCTCAATTTACACCTCCTCCTCAATCTTCCCATTAAGGAATGTTGTCTTCACATCCATCTGATGGATCTTCCAATCCATCTGAGCTGATAGTGCCAACATGGATCTGATAGATGAGTACCTTGCTACAGGAGAAAATGTCTCATTGTAGCCGATCCCCTCAACCTATGAGAAATCACAGGAAACAAACCTTGCCTTATGTTTCTCAACACTGCCATCAGTTACCTGCTTTACCTTGTAAAGCCATCTGGAACTCACCACTGACTTGTCCTGAGGTCTTGGGACGACATCCCAAACATAGTTATGAATGATGAAGTCATACTCCTCCACCATTGCATCAACCCAGATTGGTTGCTGCACTACCTCCTCGAATGAAGAAGGCTCGGACTGTACACACTCCCCAACCATGGCCATGTAACTAGTGTACCACTCGGGCGACCTCCTTTGTCTGCACTGAGAATATGGCTATCCCATATTCTCCCGCACATCCAGCATCAACCTATCAGCTTCCCTTGAGCGTTTCCACCCATCTTTGGAAGACTTAGCATGAGTGGATGTCTCCACTCCTGGATCCTCTACATGCGGTTGCTCCGCATCAATCTAAGGCTCCTCCTCCTTAGGAACTGAAAGTTCCTCCTTTGCATGCAACTTGAGCTCCCCCTCAAGTGACACTCACATGGATTTTTGCTCATCGAACTTCAGATCTATGCATACCACTGTCCTTTGACTGGTAGGTAGGAACACCCGATAGTTGTGGGGTGTATCCATGTACCCCACAAGTATTCCCAACTCAGCTATTGGATCTAGCTTCTTCTGGGCCACTTGCATACATGGAGCCTTGAAGATCATGCAGCAGATTTCTACCAGACTTCCCAAAGGAAAACTGGAGTACACGAATACATGCAAAGGTTTTACCTTGGGTAAGTATGCGAAATCTTCTTTTTTGGATCGAGATAGTAGAGCTGGAGAAATCCTGTAGTGAGTTCACACAGATGTTTGTGGACCATTCTCTACAACCTCCACTTATAAAAAAAGGTACTGTGTTATTTTTATTGATTATTTTTCTCATAGATGTTGGATCTACTTTATGAAAAAGAAGGATCAGACCTTCTTGAGGTTTTGTGAGTTTAAAGCCTTGGTAGAGAAAGAATCTGGAAAGAAAATAAAAGCCTTGCATAGCAAAAGTGGTGGAGAG
>Ga0115851_101044_pt1 | contig 14063 bp, 21 predicted proteins | sample InSIn2gowninarea_FD_83865 | JGI IMG/M metagenome (GOLD analysis project Ga0115851, IMG submission 83865)
CATTTGCCATTTTCTCACATAACCCTAATTTTTGTGCAACATTTCTTCAATCCTCCTTGAACAAATCCAGCCATCTTCATCTTTCCTCGCCTCCATCTGTACATCTACCCCTGCCTCCTCCAATCCTATTTTCCTTGCCATGGATATTGTGTACCTCTCCTTCCACTTCTTCAGTCATGATAGATTCTTTGGAACTAATATAGTGTTATTCCAATCCTTTTGGATCCTCTATCAATGGTTGTTCAAAATAAGTTTTATGTTCCTCTTCTTCACTAGGAACTTCTAATTTTCCTCCCAAAAATTGCTCACCAATGGAGGATAGAAAAATTACTCCTATACTTGGGGATGTAGGATTTTCTTCAATTACAACTTCAGTAGAGGAAGTGGGTGAAGTTTTGGATTGGATTTCTGATCTTGAGATTTTAGGAAGCCTTTGTCAACCTCTAAATTGAATTCAGGTTTGAGTAGGTGGTGTAGATTCTCGAAATCATGGTGAAGTCAGTGGATTTGTGGGAATTAAACTTCTTCCTCGCCCTACAAATCTACATCTAGAGTCTCTATCCCTACGAATTTCATGTTTTGGTTTTTTCTCTTGACTTCTATTTGTACTTCCCCAGCAACAGTGCCAAAATGTTTGGCCAATTTAATGTCTTTAAATTGTCAATCATAAATTATCAACCAGGGTAGGTACACTAATGAAGCACAGGTGCACTATATGTGCTAGAAGTTATTTCTTATGTCGTTATGTTCTTGTTAGGGTCTAAACTTAAGGTTACTATGGAGGTGGTGTCTTTGATTGTGTTAATGTCTCAATCCCTAAGTTTATTAGCTAATTTCTTAGGAGTTATTCTCTATTGAATCAGTTTATGGATGATATGAGAGTGATTCTATATTTTACTTGTGTTAGACTGTTTTGGATTTTTGTCTTGAATTTTTATGCTCCAGCTCTAATTTACCAAGTGCAAGAGAAATCTATTCTATCAACCCATAAAGGAATATTTTCTGGATTCAATTGCTAAGAATAATACTCTCATGCTTTTACTTATTCAATTTAATCCAAAACAGACATTCTAAACAACAACTACACTATGAAGTAAACATAGTTGGACTACACTAGATAAAAAGCAAATGAAATAACCATACTATACCATATCAAAAGCAATTTAAATAACAAATTAAACTAGGTATAAAGCAAAGGGAAGTGCTCATGCATATAACAATTCACTGGCGAACTCATCGTACTGCATTCCTTCACACAAAAAGAGAGTATTCAAGTAATGAAAGAAATCTAATTGCAATTGGTTAAAAACTTGTTAGTGGTCATAGGATCCCTCCACAAATCAGTCCATAATCTCCAATCAACGTAGCGCATACAAACATAAAACCAATTCCATTACTTGCAAAATGAAATTTAACAAACTATTTCAAAAATTACATCATCCGGCATGCACCAAAACACAGTAAGGCCATGGTTTTAATAATAAGGCTTTGGAATAACAGCATGAGTATTTTAAGCCTAAATATGTTTATTTCAATTAAACTATATTTCTAAACATGTGATTTTCTATTTTGAAAGCAAATCGATATGGTTTCTATGAAACTGTGATTCTGTCCTAGTAACAATCTTGTAGTTGACTTTGGGGTTTGACTGTGATATCCTATGATCATCTTGATGAATTGGTTCAAGGGAATAGGACAAAATCCACTATGGGACAATTCCTTATCCATATGTATCTTTCTTAACTGAGTTGGAGCTTCTGAACCTTGCAAACAATGTAAGCAGCTGCAGAAATCTGGATTAGCTACAGAAAGAGATGAATTCTGTAGCCAAATGCATTCTTTAACAAAAAAATAGGTATATAGACAAACATGAAGAAGAAGACATGTTATTGCTTACGTTTAACAAAACCTTATGTCTATTGCATTATTTAGGTGATAAGTATAGGAAAAGAGAGGAATATAGGCAAAAAGGGATGTCAAGGTAAGACAATATTTGGACTCTACAATATGTTCATGGTTTAATTTTGTCATCTTCCATCTCCTTGGTTCACCTTTCTTTGTTTTGATTTCTATGATGCTTTAGTAATGTATTGTTCCAATTACATTTTCATTCTTAGGGTGTTGTACCTAAATTCAATGGACATGTGTGCCTTTTTACCATAAACCAACTCAAGGGGACTGAACCTAGTGTTCGTTTTCCATGTGGTGCTATAGGTGCAAGTGGCTTCCACAAGTTTGGCTATGTGATCATTTTTACTATTGTTGACAACTTTAGTTAAGTTTTTTTCTAAATCTCTATTTGTCACTTCTGCTCGCCCATTTTCTTGAGGATGATAAGGGGTGTATTTTATGTGTTTTATGTGATGTTGCTCCATGATTCCCTCAATTTTATTTGAAGATAATTGAGCCATTTAATTAGTGAATAGCTCCCTTGGGAATCCAAAATTTTAAAATATGTTTTCTCTTAGAAACGTTACCACCTTTTTCTCCATTGCTACATTTACTACCCTTACTTTAGCACACCTTGTCAAATAATCAATGCACACAATGATGTATCTCTTTTGTCTGGATGAGGGATCAATTGGCCTAATTAAATCCATGCCCCACTTCTCAAATGTCCCAAGATTCACTTGAGGTTGTTGGATAATTTCATCCTTTTGTGTAGGCTTATCAATCCTTTGGAATTCATTGCATGTAGCAGTGTATCTTCTAGCATCTTGGTGTAGAGTAAGCCAATAGTAGCCTACATGGAGAATTTTCAAGGTTGTCCTTTTGACAGCAACATTTCCCCCACAGGGTCCATCATGAAATTATAAGAGGATTTCAAAGGCCACATGTTTCCTCACACACGTCCTCAAAATCTGATTTGATCCTAATCTGAAAATATTTCCCTAATCGAAGTGGAGGGGGCACGTTTTTTGTGATTTTTCTCTTCTCCTTGGAGGAGATATTAAGAGGGAATATCCCCGCCACCAAATTATTTTATATATCAAAAAACCAAGGATACAACATTGAAATAAAAAATATGTGCTTATCTAGAATTTGATCATCTATCATTTCCTCATTTTCTATAGGCAATTTCAATCTAGACAAAAAAACAACTACCACATTTTCCTTTCCTAACTTCTCAATAGTTGTAAAATAAAAATTTTGCAACAATAATAGCTATCTAATGATTCTAGCATTGACATTAGGTTTGTTCATTAAATACTTAATGGTTTCATGATCAATGTGTAAAAAAGCTTGATATGTTGTGATATAATTCCTAAACTTATTCAAGGTGTGCACAACGTCTAGGAGTTCTTTTTCAATAATAGTGTAGTTGAGTTAATCTTTGGATAGGTTCTTATTGATAAAATATATGGCATAGGGTAACTTACCATCCACTTGTCCAAAGGTTGCTCCTATAGCCTTGTCAGATGATTCTATGTGAGTGTGGAAGGGAAAGGTGCAATTGGGGACCCTATGAATAGGTGCATTGCTCAATTTCTCCTTCATCTCTTCAAATTCTTCTTGAAATTTATCTAGTGAAAAGAAATATGAATCTTTATTTAAAAATAAAAAAACATGTGAAGCCAACTTACTAAAATCCTTAATAAATCTCCTATAATTTCAAACAAGTCCAAGGAAAACCCTAACATCCCTTTGTTTATGAGGGACGGGGACCCTTTTGATAATGGAAACCTTGTTAGGGTCAACTTGGATCCCTTCCTTGGAGAGAAAGTGACCTAGGAAAATCCCTTCATTCATAAAAAAATCACACTTTTATAGACTTCGTGAGATATTCATTTAAATGCACTTCTTTAAAGTTTACATATATTGGAGAGATCTCCCTAGAAATCTTTCCCATAGGGAGTTAAGTCATCCATAAAAATTTCAACTGTGTCATGAACAAGCTCAACAAAAATACTCAACGCTTCCCTTTGAAAGGTAGCAGGGGAATTCCATAAGCCAAATGGAAGGAATCTATAGCAAAAGGCCCTCTCATGTACAATTGGATATGGTATTATCCTGATCCTCATGGTTAATATGGATATGATTATACCAACTAAAACCAAACAAGAATGAAAATGATTTTTTCCCAGCAAGACCATTTAAAACCTATTCAACAAAAGGCAAGGGAAAATGATCTTTCTTTATAGCCTTATTGTGTTCCCTATAGTCAGCACAAATTCTCCACTTCCCATTTTTCATGGGTACTACAACAAGAGAAGACACCCACTCCCTATCTGAAGTAGGATGAATGAATCATGCATCCAATAAATTCTATGGTTATTCCTTCATAATGTATTTAAGGGTAGGGAGCATTCTCGTATGGGGTTGGTGTACAAGTTTACATCCCTATTTAATGTAGACATGATGTGTACAAACTGAGGGATGTGTCCCTTTCATATCCTTATATTCCCAAGAAAAAGCATTAAGATGTTGCCTTAACATAGTGAGAAGTTTCTCTTCTTTCTCTGTTGAGAGGGAAGGATTGAGTTTCAGGGTTTTGGATGGATAGATTTCGAAAATCTTAGCATGATCTTGATCAGAACCAGAAATGAAAAATTCATCCCATGGGTTGTTCTTATGTTTCCCTAATGATTCATCTACTATCTCATCAATTGGCATGGCAGCAAGAGGTTGGTTTTGTAGAAGGTTATCAATAAGCCCATCCTCATCTAGCTCTATGTTTCCTACAATCATTTCTAATGTAGAGATTGGTAGGGGGATTAATGATAAAAAAATTCGTCATATTCCTCTTCTACCCACAAAGGTAAGTGATGCTCAATAAGGGATTGATAAGGGGGGTATAATATAATCTTCTTTGTAAGGTGCCTATTTTTAAGTGACATGTTTCCAACCTTAGAATTGATGTAAGCATCAACAATGGCTAAGGAAGGTATCTCAAAAATGAGAGGATATCCATTAAACCTAGTTTTGGGTTGGAGTAAAAGGAAATCTATGGGATACTCCCAAGAATCAATTGATACCATCACATCTGGTGGGCTCCAGTATTGCAGCAATAATGCTGCAACTCCTAGGACTCCCTTCTTTACTTTTATCAACCCGGTAGTTCGTAACAAACTTGGAAGTGATGGTGTTGTATGCACAAGTACTAGCTCTTGCCGCAGCTGTCACTTGGTTAGTTGGCACAAGTCCGATAGGAGCTTAAGCCAACTTCTATGAGCTCTGAGAAGAATCTTTTTAACTGATGGACGAAAGCTAACTCAAAGAAGGCTGATCTACTTGCAGAAGGAAACTGGAAAGCTGAAAGGAAACGTAAACCCTAGCAAACCCTAATTCTACCAGCTAGTCCTACTGATGCAGGAAATAGGATGCAAGCTACTGAAAGAGATTCCATTGACTTCTAGGAAGGTAAAATGCATGTGTCTAAGCTACTTCTACAGTAACATCTAAAGACAACATATTTTTGTATTTTTGAATAAGTTGCCAGAATTATCATGCATGCGATTTAACTATTTTTTACTGTGCAGAGGTGGATTGGTGAGAGGAAATGCTTGGAGGAGCTCAGGAAGGTCCAGAGAGGGCCTAAGGGGTCCCTAACACCCTTCTAGAGAGTCTCACAGAGTTTTGCTATCAAGAAACCTCATTTGTGAGCTTCTACAGGAAGTCTGCAAGGGTTCTACAGGATGTTCTAGAATTTCTACAGGATGTCTGTAATTTTCTAAAGGTTGTTCAAAAATGGGATTTTGGAGGATGGATGGAGAAGGAAAGATGAAGGAGTGAGTATGGAGGTAGGGCATGGGTGTGAGGAGGTCCAGGACTTGGTGGATGGAGGCGAGGAAAGATGAAGATGGCTGGATTTGTTCAAGGAGGATTGAAGAAATGTTGCACAAAAATTAGGGTTATGTGAGAAAATGGCAAATGTGAGGCAAGAATGCGTGTTAGGAGATGGAACAGATGGGATTGATGGAGTATGGGTAGATAGAGAAGTGGTATGGGTGCTCTGCAAGTTGTTTTTCCAACTGAACCAACGAAGACTTGTAAAACCAAGAGACCTAGTTACGTTAACCTAATCTGATCTAGCTAACGATAAAGAGAATGAATAGAAGTTTAATTTCAATGAAACCATGTATACTAACTATGCAACGAAGCAATCAAGAATCTGAACATGTAACCAACTTTTGCAAATAAAAATTGAACATTAATGATTGCATGGAAAAGCAAAGTCAATGTTTTTGTTGGCAGCAAGGTCACCTTGATCCCAGCTCCTGATCCTAATGAGGGAGAGGTGAAATCAGAGGTGCTTGATGGCCTTTTTCTAAAGCTTGTCCCTATTAATAACCTATCAACTCAATCTGAACATCAAAAGTCTTTCTAATCATCAACGGTGGCCTAGTTAATCAGCAAGATTTAATCTACTTAACATAAATGATTTTGCAAAGACATAAAAGAAAATAATAGTACATAAGGAGGCTTTGGCACTTGGGTTGGGCCCAACCCCAACAGCTACAGGCTCCTATAAAGAACTCAGAACTGATGCCAAGTAAAGCTGCTTTTCATTACTCAAAAATAATCATCACAAGAAAGTTATACAGCAGTAGATACAAGAAAACGAGCTAAGAAAATGACAGCACTATAGTGCAAATACCCAACAGTTCCAAAAGTAAACTATTAAGGCTAAGGCCTCCCTATTTATGCCCTATGAGGGTCCTAGCAGCACTCCTTAACTCAAGGGACTCGACTGTTCAAACTGCCAGTAAACAGTCACTCTTCACAAAGCTACTCGGCTGCCTTTAGGATTTGTTTTGGTGGCCTGCTAAGCTTCGAGTTGAGGGTGGAGATTTCGAGGAAGGGTCATTAAATGCAAGAGACAACCTCCCTATGAATCCTCACCCTTGCTTCCTCATGCTTGGCTATCACCTGGCTCATAATTTCTTGGCTTTGCTCCAAAATTTGTCCAAAAAACCTGAAATAACCATGTATTAGCCTCCTTGGTAAAGTGACCACCATCATTCATTCAAATAACATAAACATACTAAAAAACGTGCATAATCTATGAAAATGGTGGATTGATCAAGAAAAATTAGGCAAAATGAGCCCAATAAGTTACCCAATTCGGGTCTCATCATCACCCCCTGCTAAATGGGTTGCTCATCCTCTGAACAACTAGTCTAGCTCATAATCCTTTATGGCTTTGACTGCCTCCCTCACGTCCCAGGCCTCCGCGGTGATATCCTCTTGTTAGTCATAGAATCCTGCTTTCCTTTCCACTTCCTCCCATTATCTATCTTCCTCCTCTTCCTTAACTCCTAGCAATCCCAAAAGCAAAGGAGGACTGAATTTCAGGCCAATCCAATTGGCCTACAGATTTTGCATCAACTATTTGTAGAGAGGTACTCTTTCCAAGGCCTCCCTCATCCTGGTGGGAGAGTGGTATTCCTTATCTTCAAGCTATGAGGCAATGTGTTCCACTGCCTTGTGCAGGCATGCAGGCAGTTTTCTCCCAACAGTCTCTCCATGTCCTCAAAGTGGACAATAGCTTGAGCTTGTTGCTCAATGTATTTTGGTAAATCCTGAGGGCTATTGGCCAAGTGTTGGTGGGTGCTTATCACTGCTGAGGGGTCATCCGACTCTGCTCTAATCATTAGCGGCACATTGAGTTCTCTGTCTATGATACTGTGGACCTTTGTTGTTCTCTTTTCCTCATGATTCATCCAAGAGGCCATGGCCATAAGTTGGACATCTCCTATCACAGTGTTGGGATCCCATGCATTCATGTTAGGAAGGGTTAAGTTGTGCAAATAAAACTCTGATAATTTGGCCCAGTCCTCTGATGAACTACTGCCACATAGAGCTATAAATTGATGATAATTTTTGAATGGAGTGATGCTCCTTTGGGCTAAGGTGTTGATTTGAAACTGTAACCACTGATCTGTAAGGTATAGCGCATATGACTTGGCAGGCTACCTACACTACAGAGCTTCTATCGCCCAGTTGGCCATGCAGGCCAGTTGGGCCTCCTTTTCTTGTACCTGTTGTTTCAGAGAGTGTATCTCTTGGCCTGCTTACAATTCCTTCTCTTGTAGTTGTTTATTCAGTGTCTCAATTTTAGCTTGCAACCCATCTCTCTTCTGTTGTTCATCAGGGGTTTCTTTGTATGATTGTGGGCTCCTCTTGCTATTGTTGTTCTCCCAAGATGTGAGCCTTGTCTTCCTTCTTTTGTCCTTGTAACTATAGCTACTGTTTAAGCAGCTCATTTTCTTCCTGTAGCTTGGCCCGCTGGCTACTCTCCACATGTCGTACCATAGCCAATTCCCTTCTTGCCTCTTTGAGTTTTTCCTCCAGAGGACCTATATCTTCCACACCCTTGAACTTAGTGATCTTCATCCAAGTGTGGGTCCTCACTCTCTCTTCTTGTAGTGCAAGGAAAAGTGGCACTATGAATTTTTGGGGAATGATCTTTCCGGCCTCTAAGAAGTTATAGTAGGAGCCCAAGCTGGGCTGGGGGCTAGGTTTCACAATTTTCTCCACCTTTTCTTCCTCCTGTGGTGATTTAGTTGCCTCTCCTTCCATTTCTTCGGTCTCCTTTAGCCTAGCCAGTGTTTCCTGTAGAACAGTCTCAGCATCCTGTAGAGGGGCCTTTGTGCCCAACATTTTCATTCTTTCTCTCTAGGTGGATGTCTTCGGGCTTCCCCGTTCATAAGTGATGGATGCCTTGGAGGGAGACCTCTCCTTTTGTGTAGCTCGGGTGTCTACAATCGTGATTGGCTCTTTTGAAGGTGGCTAGGGTTTGTCATTTTTTATCCGCATGCTCCTTCTCGCCTTAAAATACATGGAAGGCTCCCTCTTTGGCTTCCCTTTTTGCTTTGGAGATGTGCTTAGGGTGGCCAACATAGCTACTGCCTCCCTGGCTAAAATCTCAGGTGATTTTTCCTTTTGTTGCCTTGTTTCCAGACTTCCTATAGAAAGTCCTGTGTTTACTGTTTTCTAGCTTCCTGTAGAAATGATTTTCTGGCTTCATGTAGAAATGGTTTTTTGGCTTCCTGTAGAAACTGTTTTCAGGCTTCCTGTAGAAACTGTCTTCACTGTTTTGGTCTACTTGGCTGGGGGTGCCTTCCCTTTTAATTGTGGTGTGGTTGCCTTGGTTATGTTCTCACTTGTTCGGACTTTTTTAGTCCTTTCTGCCCTGCTTTGCAATCGTTTCTCCCTTGGTGTTGGCGCCTTTGTTCCACCCACAGTTTTGGGCTCAGCAGCTTGGCCTTCACCTCGTTTCTCTTCTTGTTCTTTCTGTGGTGGTCTGTTCTATGTTTCCTTACCCTTGGCTTTCTCTTATGCCTCAATGTGCTCCCTTTCTTCACTGCTGGATGAAGTGAGTTCCTCAGCCAAAATTCGAATATCATCATCCTTGGACATATTGCAGAAAATCTCCCAAGAGAGAGGGATAGTGTAGGTATAGAGGGCATCTTCTACTAGAAGCTTGATAAGCCCATGATGGGCTAGATGATCCAGTGTCCCCTCCTTCAATTTTGTGCCACACTCAATTAATGATTGTAGGAGGAAATAGGGGATGCTTAACTTTTTTTCTGGGGGTAAATATATCCCATGTCTGAGTTCACTTAGCAACCGAAAGTGATAACTATAAACAATACTGAACCGCCCCTCACAGGTAATGTATTTCATAATCCAAAGACTTACCTCACTCCAAAAAGGATGTAGGCTAGCTCTCCGGACCCAATTCTTATCCTCTCAAAACTGTTCCTCTGGTAGGAAGAATTCCTTCTTGGCTTTTCGGCCTAATGCCCTCTCCTCTTTGCTCCAGGGTGTCCATAATGGCATATCAGTAACCCGACTTATGAGTTGTGGGGTAAGCTTTAGGGTCAACCCTCTAAAATTCATAGTGGCCAGTGTCTTTGATTTAGGTTGTAGGGACATTAAGAATTCTTCTGTTACCTCATCGTCATGACCTTGAATTCTATCACAGAAGGTCATCCAATTGGCACAGGTGAATAGGTTCACCACCTCGGGAGTTTCATGCAATTTTCTAGAATTTCAGGGTTCCTTTTTGATAAACCCTCCTGGCATGGTGAGAGTGCTCTATTTTGAATTGTGATCTAATTAGAAAGGGGAATTTTGTTTATGGTTTCCTCCCCTGAACTTTGAAGACAATATCCCTCAGGTGTTTATGTTTCAACCTTGCACCAATTCCCTAGTTTTTTAAAAAAAAACTCGACTGTCCATGTACAGAAGGAAGAGTTGGGTTTCCTTAGATAGAGTGCAGAGCTCAATTTCTACCCCCCAGCATACATATAACCATGTAAAATTCACATTTTTCTCACACAGGTTAGTTCTGACAGCGGTTTTGTCGTTTCTAGAGGAGGATTTTCTTAACAGGGACTGTGGAGGAGAATTTGATGTAGAACCAACTGAAAATTTCCATGTAACACACAAGTAGACTACTATTCTTGACCCACAAGCAGACTTGTCTCTAATTCTCCTACTCCATAAAGTTCAATTCACCACCTTTTGAAATATATCATGCAGGGAAGAGTGGTTTCGAGCCTACCTCTCTCAGAACTCCATATTCGTCGAAGAAAAATCCATTTGCTCTAATCCGGAAGGCTATGCTATATTTCATGTAGAGCCTCTTCTTGTAGAATGCTTTGCTGGCTTCTAGAGGATGTTACGGCGCTCCTGAATGAGCCTGGGACATGAGAGAATTTTGAAACAGGCTGAGAAATGTGGGCTAATAGACTACGGAGGAGGAGGACGCATACTTTGCTGAGAACGGTTTGCAAGTGTAAATGATAGTGGTTAACGTGAGTTCTTTGGCCAAGCAATTTTGAATTACGGTGCAATTCATGGCGAGGGGGTGAGGTGGCCAGGCCAATTCGTTGGCCAACATCATGGCCATCATTCCTCAGTGTGTCTCTGACTGCCATTTCCTTTCTCTACCATTAACTGCTGCCACCACTGCCAATCCCGCCAATTCTCCCCGACTGGACACTTCCCATGTGTCAGCTCCATGTCTCTTTTGCGGGTTCAAGCATAACTGAGCTCATTCAGATCCCACGAAGCCATTCGACTAACTGTGGGTGGCCAGTTGACTGGCCACCGAATTCGTTCAATCCGAACCATTTCACAGACATGCAGTTTTTTGGAATATAGTCTATGAAATTTGACAAATAAGGTTAGACACTTACCTGTGTGGTCGTGGATGTTTTCTACAGGCTCGAGGACGTGGAACGATGGCTTTGCTCACTGCTGCTTCGTGCACCAGTGCTGGAACTCCTTCTTTCATTGGTTGCTACTGTATGCATGGCTTTGGGACCCGATCCTCTGGTTGTAAACACTGCATGCATGGCTCTGTCTGATTTCAGTTGTCGAGGAGGTGCTCACGTCCAAGTGGAGTTTTGTACATGTCCCCTGCATCAATTTCAGCTGCTACTGACTCCATAGTATGTGCTCCAGACGGATCAGCTGCTATAGGATTCCTGTAGGACATCCTGTAGCTTCTTCTCCTCCTAGGATGCATGCTTAAATGAGAAAGGTTGTATTTGTGGATGAAGAGTCCTGATGGAGCTTTGACAGGTAGAGTGTGTGAGCCTTTGTGTGCTTGATTTGTCACTTGGGAAAAAAAATTCAATCTGAGGAAAACCTGACTCTTTGTATGACTGTGCAGGAATACATAACTAGATTGTTGCAATGTTAGTGGAGAGAGATGAAACAGGTGGTGGATGTAAGAAAGGGGTGGCTACAGGCCTAATCAATAGACTTCAAGCTTCAAATCCCCTTCTAAAATCAAACTTGGCCTACCTGAAGGCTCTACAGGATGTTTCCTGTAGAAATGCAGAACTTCCTATAGAAAGCCTTGAAACTTCCTGTAGAAAGCCCAGAACTTCCTGTAGGAGGTGGAATCTCGACCCAAATATGTTCAAATCTTAGGAAAAGTGAGTGACTATGGAGGGAGTGTCTGGCATGGACCCCTATCCTCGTTTTTTGCGACCTTCTTTATCTACAATGTATTCCTTGCAACCTGCAATAATTTTACAGAGATTAGACTTGTTTCTTTTTCTTTTTTCTTTCTTTTTTCTTTTTTCTCTTTTTTTTCTTTTTTTCTTGAGAGACAGTAGGGGTGCCTCCATGAGGTTTTCACCCCCACTATCTTCCATGGGTTCCTCAGAGAGGTTTACACCCAAGGATCTTTTTTATTCCATTTATTTATTTTCTAAGGAACAGCAGGTGCGCCTCCATGAGGTTTTCACCCTCACTGTCTACCTTGGGTGCCTTAGAGAGGTTTTCACCCAGGGATATTTTTATTCCCCCTTTTTTTTGATGATCAAGGTGTGGTCGGAATAGAGGCAAAGCCCTGCTCTACTGCCAGCACTGATTTTTCCACAGTTTCAATGAACTCCTGCCTCGAAAGGGGTTTCCTGTAGATTTTCAATCGATGCCCACTGACAAGCATGGGGATGGCTTCTTCATCAATGGTACTGATAGGGACTGAACCATTGTCATTACATTTCTCCACTGTATATGGTCCTAACCATCTTGTCCTCAGGTTTCCTCTGAAATACTTGTATCTTGAGTCACACAGCAGTGCCCAATCTCCCTGCTGGAATTGCTTTTCATTAAGGTGTCGGTCATGCCATATCCTCCTCTAAATTTGAACTACTTCTAAGTGGAGGAGGGCTTGCATTCACTATTCATCTAATCCATTCATCTGCAATAATCTTTCACGTTGAGCATGGCTGAGATCTAGGTCCAGCTGAGCTGCCACCCTCAATGTGTTGTACTCGAACTCTATGGAAAGCAAATATTTCTTCCCGTAGACCAGCTCATAAGGTGTGAAACCTGTTGTAGTTTTCCAAGTGGTGTTATAGGCCCAAGTGGCCTTAACCAGGCGATCTGCCCAATCCTTTCCATTGTTGCTCACCATCTTAGTCAAAATCCCTTCCAGTGCTCTATTAGTGACTTCCACCTACACATTTACTTGAGGATGATATGGGGTGGCAGTCTTGTGCTTGATCTTGTGATGAGCAAGCAAGTCTTCAATCAGGTTGGAGGTGAATTGGCTTCCTTGATCGGTGACTAACTCTCTTGTGTAGCCAAACTTGTAGAAGATATTATCCCTCAAAAACATATCCACCTTTTCTTCTATCGCTACTTTGATTGCCTTTGTTTCTGCCCACTTTGTCAGATAGTCGATGCACACAATGATGTAAGACCTTTGCTTTCAAGGAGGGTTGATAGGACCCACAAAATCCATGCCCCACTTCTCAAATGGCTCAAATGTCACTTGAGGTTGGAGAGGCATTTCATCCCTTGGAGTCGGTTTCCACATCCTCTAACATTGGTCACACTGGTTGATGTATCTTCTGACATCTTGATGAAGAGTAGGCCAATAGTAGCCTGTCTGTAGAATTTTGAAGGCAATCCTTTTTGTTGCAAAGTGGCCTCCACAAGGTCCATCATGACAGGTTAGGAGGATGTCAAAGACTTCCTCCTCCCTAACACAATGCCTCAAGATTTGACAAGTTGCCCCTGATCCAAGTGAATGGGGAGCTCTTCCTCACAATTCTACTCTTCTCCTTTGAGGATAGATGTGGAGGGAACTATATTGAGACCAAGTAATTTGCTATATCAGCAAACCATGGAGAGAGTACTGAGATAGCAAACATGTGTTCATCTGGCATCTGGTCATCCACTATCCCTTCATCACCTGTAGGCAAATCCAATTTAGATAAGAAGTCAGCAACAACATTTTCTTTACAAATCAAATTGCTGCAACAAAAGTAACCATCTAATGATACGAGCATTGACATCAGGCTTATTCATTAAGTATCTAATCGCAGCATGATCGTTTGTACAAATGTTTGATAACCAGTGATGTAGTGTCTGAACTTGTTTAAGGAATGGACTATAGCCAGGAACTCTTTCTCAGTTACAGTATAGTTCATTTCTGCCTTGGACAAGTTTTTGCTAACAAAGTATATGGCATATGGTAGTATCTCCTCAACTTGTCCTAAGGCTGCCCCTATGGCTTTGTTCGAGGCATCTGTGTGGATGTGGAAAGATAGGGCCCAGTTCAGACCTCTCAAGATTGGGATAGACAC
>Ga0115851_101045_pt1 | contig 14062 bp, 13 predicted proteins | sample InSIn2gowninarea_FD_83865 | JGI IMG/M metagenome (GOLD analysis project Ga0115851, IMG submission 83865)
TCTGACTGTGAGATGGAATCACTGTTTGATGGGTTGAGATGGTTGGCCTCTGAAAGCCCTGGATGGTTTTGGATTGATGTGTTCTATGGGATCCCACATTCATGCTTGGAATATGGAACGAGGGTGAATCACTGAAAAGAGATTTGGCTCAACCATTCTACGGTCGCGTGGAACGTGGAAGTCCCATCCCAGTTTTGGATTTTGCATCATAATTATGAAGTTATTTCTCCTTGTATTTATATGAGTATTATATTGGTTTATATGTGAATCATATGTCTGTGATTTCATTGGTATTTCTGTTGTTATTATGCTGGTTATGTATATATTTTATGACATTAGCTATGTATGACTCTCATCATGGTTTTACTTGTAAATGAATGAACAATGTATCTATGACCTAATAAATGAAATGACTGTTAATGTGTTGAGGCATCAATGCTTCTTAGTGATTCTTAGCTAAGTATGAGACCCCTATGCTCAGATATGTTATTTACACCTGTAGATTATATATTCGTGATATGTTTGATGAAATGCCTGTCATGGCTACTAGGGGTCAAGTCAAGGTCTTATTCAAGTAACTACATTTGTACTATCATTTCCCTATTATCTTACTGTTTTGAAGGTGTCATTCAATTTTGGTCAGTGACTTGGGCTTTGGGCATAAAAAAGTGGCTCAAATCTCAGTGACACTGACACATGATTGACCAAAATAGTCCCTAGATGCTGGCATGCCTATAACATGGGAGCGTCTAGAGCCTCCTAGATGTTGGGAGGCTTATAACATGGGAGCGTCTAGAGCCTCCTAGACGTCGATAGGCTTATAACATGGGAGTGTCTGGGGTCAAGTGGTCCAAAATCTCAGTGGGACCTAGGGGCTAGTTGGCAAAAAGGTTGGGATGATTCCTGAAGGTCCTAATGCTGATGCTGAAGATTTGTATGATATGTTTCCATCGGTTCCACTTCCTTAACGCGACTTAGGAGTCAAATCATATCATAGTGGCTTCTCGTCGCATGTTTACCCTAGTTGGTTAGTTACTTGGGTAGATGTGGAAGGAGGGTGTTACAAACTCAAGCAAATCAAGTTTCTCTGAATCACCCTAACACAAGGGACCTACCTGTGTGTGAGGATTTCACTACTAAAATCTACAAAAGTGTACATACTCTACCTTCCTCTTTGTTTTAATATGTAATTTTTTAGAAAAAATTACATGTTATTAAAACCAACAAATATTATGAATATAATTTGTAAATTATATTTTTAGTTGAAAAATTAAAGATTAACTTATATTTTTATATTATAAGAAATATATGTGGCTTTATTTGATATAATATCACACACTGTAATTGCACTTTTGAGAAAAGAAGATAACCCATCACTCCTTACATCCAATTGATAATGAATAAAAAATATGAATATAATATCAATTATCAATCTGCAAGAGGATTGGACCTTCGCTTCATACTTTGCTGTGAACATTGGAGAAGATGTAATATTCTCATCTGAATTTGGAACGTTGAATTGGATAACTCAATGGCCGAGTGAAAGGAAAAAGGAAAGTAGGCTATGTCCTCGTATCTAATAACATCACGGGCTCGAATTTAATCTTAACATTAAAGTGTGTCGGCCAATTTTTGTTGAGCTTCGTAGACATTTATTTCTTTTGTCTATTAAACGAAAATAAACATCAATATCCAAACATATATATATATATATATATATATGCTATAAAGGGTTTGAGTTTAAGTATGTTCTGTACAAGTACGCCTTTCTTCTGAATCTTCGCTCTCTCGCAGCGGAACTTAATATTCCTGATTTGGGTTTTGTGCAGTAGGTGCCACACAAATAATCCCTCTCTTGCTTGTTTTACTGAAGAAAGACTTTTAGCCAACGATGGCCGTGGAGGGTTCATCTAAGGCAGAGGAAGCAGGTCAATCGCCATCCAACGGTGAAACCCAAAATGGAAAAGACGATAATTCCCAAGAAAACGATGCCGCACAGGAGCAGAAGAACAACGCTGCTTCCAGAGACACTTCCAGTCCTGGGTGAGTATTTAAATATGTCTTTACATTTATTTGTTACTTCGTGTAGGGCATACCATTTCCAAAGGTTTTAAGCTTTTTAAGCATTGGCTTATCTTGCAATTTATTGACAGGAAAATCTTTATTGGTGGTCTATCGAAGGAAACGACATCAGGTATGAATGGCTTTTGTATTTTTCACATATATCTGTTCGGATTTCTATCTGCTATGCTTGCTATCCAACGTTAGTATTTGCAGTGGGGGTTTAGTACTTGGCGTTAGGGTTTTATAAGTATATGTTCAAATGCGTGCAGACGGCTAATTAGAGGCATTTCCTGCATTAAGTTTGTAGGGTGTATATCGCATTTCACATTCGTCTTCTAAAGGGTGGTTTCAAGATAGTGATTAGTCCAGCGTCTGGTGGAAAAACTAGGATTTAGATCGGGATAAACTTTTGTGTGTTTTAAGCCTGTTGGAAATGCACATACATGGTGTATTCCTTTTCTTGAGTGAGGATCCTCTTAGATATTTAAGTATAGATTAGGCTAGGGCTTTAATAGCATGATTGGAGAATATTAATGGGTATATTTTTGAATGCATCACAGCGAATTTCACCAAATATTTCAGCAAGTATGGGGAACTTACAGACTCTGTCATAATGAAAGACCGCGCCACAGGCAACCCTAGGGGTTTTGGGTTTGTGACTTATGCTGATCCCTCTGTCGTAGACAAAGTCATTAAGGATAAACATGTTATAGATGGGAAAATGGTAAGTTCTAGGGTAACTTTCCCTTATGATATTAGGTCTTTGCTGGAAAATTTAATGCCTTCTATTTCCATCGTAATCTTTATTTATTAGTATACATGGTATCTAGATGGGCTGCTTGTTTTGCCCTCGTATGGTGCTTAGGATGGAGACTTTTGGGTTTGACAGGTCGAAATCAAAAGGACTATTCCAAGGGGGAGTGCGGCAACCAAAGGCCCCAAAACCAAGAAAATTTTTGTGGGTGGTATACCTACGTCAATTACAGAAGGTGGGTTCACTGTCACTTTGTTAAATGCTTTCTTACTCCCGTTCAAGTTAACTGGAAAACAGTGTCAGAAACGGAGTTGCTCGTAAATTTTGTATTTTACTTTTGGACTAGCTAACATTTACATCTGTTTGCAGATGAGTTCAAAGACTACTTTTCCAAGTTTGGCAAGGTTGCTGAGCATCAGATCATGCAAGATCATGGCACAGGTCGCTCTCGGGGTTTTGGTTTTATAACCTTTGATAATGAACAAGTCGTTGAAGAGATCTTAGCACGTGGGAAAATGTGTGAGTTGGGAGGAAAGCAGGTAAGCCTTCTGCGTTATATGTCTTCCAGTTCACATGGGCCGCATTTTTTCACATTTTAGTTTTCTATTAAGCACGATCTGGAGCAAGTTTGTATGGTTTTGCAGTGCTCTGTCTTTGGATATATTTAAACTGTACAGTCGTATGTAGTTAATTTGGATAAATTGTAGTAGTAGAATTACCCTACTTTTGGAGACGTGGTTCAGTTAGCTTCATGATTTGAATCATAATCTAGGTTAATATTCTGTTTTGTTGTAGGTGGAGATTAAGAAGGCTGAGCCCAAGAAAGCTTTGCCTGAGCCTGAACCTGCATTTGGAATGGATGGAAGGCCTCCCTTTATTCCAGGTCCACGTGGCTATGGGGATGTTTATGGTGGATTAGGTGCTGGTGACTACACTGGTTCGTATAGGGCAGGAGGATATGGTGGTAGAGCAGGAGACTATGGTGGGTATGGAGGTGCTGACTATGGTAGTGCCTATGGAAGCTATGGTGGTCCTGGTCTAGGGGGTTATCGGGGAGAATCCGCAGCTGGCTATGGAAGTCGTTTTGGGTCTTACAGTGGCAGCTTTGGGGGCTATGGAAGTGGGATGCTTGGTGGCTATGGAGATGGTGAGGGTTTCGGTAGCTATGGTGGTAGTAGTTATGGAGGCAGCTATGACTCAGGGATTGGCGGCGGTTATGGTGGAAGTTCTGCTTATGGGAGTGGTCGGGGAGGCTATGGTGGTAGCAGTGCTCGATATCATCCATATGCAAGATAGTATAGGATGCGAGTGTGTCCTAAGCAGTTTCATAGTGCAGACAGTGTCATCCTTTATCTGAAGACGGTACTAGACATTTGAGTCTTAATGGTGTTACAGTAATCAATGGTCCAATGTATACTCTGGAACATCAAGTTAAGTTCTGTATTCTATGAAACATCAAGTTAAGTTCTGTAGGGATTTTGTTTCATTAAGGATATTCAAAAGGGTATTGCTTTTAATATGCTGACAATTTTTACTTGCATGGCTGATACTAGCTGAAATTAGATTATTAGAGATTGCTTTTAATATGCTGATTTTTTTTTTACATACATCGCTGATACTGGCTGATACTAGATTATTAGAGATTTATACGATTTTATGGATTGGATGAAGTTTTTCATGATTTTCATGCCCTGCTCTTTTGGAACATCGAAATTGAAGTCTGAAATAGTATAGTTTTTTATTAATGGTTATTTCATTTCTAGCTCCATTTTTTCTATAAATTTAGCTAGGAAAACAATATACTACTCTGTGAACCGTTACGTTTTGTAAACTAGGATGATGTGGTTTAGAAACATTTTCTTAGATCTCATTCTTCACTAACGGAAAGTTGTGAAACGAATTTTAGCTCGATGGATGATTTGCATTAGAAAAGGAACTCTATACATACGGTCCTTGTTAGTGCAAGGAGGTTTACAGGCTCCGTTGATTGAATTCAACAGAAAACTAATATTAGTTTTTAAAAGGTTGCATCACCACTTATGCTTGCAAAAAGGAGATTTATCGTTCATTTAAATACAAATTTGAAATGTGTGATGTCAGAATATGGCTTGCAATTTGAGTTTTACTTTGAATGTTCATTGTCCAAGTCCCAATAAGATCGTTTGAGAATGACTCGACACATCATTTATATGAAGGGTTGAAATTATTACCCCTGTTAATATGTTTTTTAACTGCAATGTGTTGTGGATGAAAAGGAGATTATTTTTCAGTATGTATTGTAAACAACCCAATCCCATGCCAATTTCTTCGACATGTGCTGATTTAATTTTTTAAGTAAATGATTTTCTTTTTATTTTTAGCAAAAAAACAGCGATATATTCCATTATTAGAAAAAGATACACATAAGAGAATACATCAAACAGACATGCTAGAAGTTGGCTAGAACCATACTAAGAAACAACTTTCAAAGCATGGTCCAACAAGAAACAACTTTCAAAGCATGGTCCAACACCATGAGCACTAGAGGAAAGCTTCATTGTCATAATCTAACATTGAAATTACATAATTGAAAAAATATAGGCGTCATTGTCATAAGCTAACGCTGAAATTACAAAATTGAAAAAATACAAAGTGACAACATGAACTTGATTCCAAACCAATGGTTGCTATGTATGATCAACCGTGCCAAAAGAATCTCTAAACTCTAGATAGAAATAGACATATTAACATTGTATAGGACAACAATAGTGAAATATAATGCCAAAACCATACACACATAGCCAATACAAAAATTGCAGATGTCCAAAAACCATCTACAGGGCTAGGACCATAATTGCATATATCCAAAATTTGAGTCGTAAAATTTGTACTAATTAATGACAACAGGACCCACAAACTTTTGGTGTTTCATTTTTTATTGTTAGGTTTTTGGATTTTTAAGGTTTTCCGTTGTTTTTCAATAATAAATAGGCATTTGAGCTTCATTATAACATAGTTTAGAAGGCATGTAGCTACCATATCTTTTCTTAGAGATAAGTTACCATTGCTTGGGTTAGTTTATTTTTATTCTACATGTAAACAATTTTTAATATTTTGTTATTAATGAATTGAAGTTATGTTTTCGTTGTAGCTCTATATTTCTGTTTATATTTGTATATCATTTCATTCTATCATAAATTTAGATTAGTGGTATTAGAGAGTTTTGCTCTCTTTGTTTTTTGTGCTTATTCCTAATGAGGTCGAGGTACAAGGAGTTAGGGTTTGAACTGGTTGAACTTTTGCAATATTCAACTCATTTACCTCGACGACTTCCCATGGCGAAAGAGAAGAAAGACGAGGTAGTATGAAGTCTTTAAAAAATATTGTTTGAAAAAGCCCTCGAATTGCAAGGAAACGAGATGAAAGACAACTTTGCCCAAATCCTTCGGTGGACGCCCATAGGTGATCCATCTTCATCCAACAATCACGTTGTAGACACCACTCGCTTTAAGGTACAAGTAAACTTTGACATTTCCATATTTGAAGGCCATATAGATGAAGATGCTATAGATAAATGGTTAAATTTGTTAGGAAGTTTTTTGTTTTTTGTTTTTTATTATTCTTTCGTTTCATGATTTTTCCAACAGGGAAAAGATCACTTTTGCACTCTTCAAAGATGCCTCTCACATCAAGGACTGGTGGGAAACTTATTGTGGAAAGAGGGATAAGAGAGAACTCTCATTGCTTTTAGTCGCACTTACTTGTAATTATTTCCAAGATTCCATCAAATAATGATGTCACCCTATTGGGAGTTATGAAGATAAATACATAAAATGGACCATAATGAGGTAGGGAAGGGACCAAGATGTGTCGAAGTTCACAAATATTTTTTATACGCTTTGCATGAAGTTGGGAATCAAGGATTTTGAGTGGCATTTAGTACTACAGTACAATGACAGTATAGACAAATACATCCAGGACGAGATGAAGTTCTTGAACATCTTGTTTGATGCCACCCATTGATACACTATTAAGATCGAACAAAAATTTAAACGAAAAAAGCGAGACTTTGGATTTGCGAATCTAAAGCAAGGAAAATGCGCCCCCAAAGTGGAGAACAACGTACAAAGCCAAGTCGGGGTTAACGAGGACAACACATCTATTAGGTCTCTATAATACTAATATATTCCCTTATCATTATTGTCATTGGAGCCCTTTATTGTTATTTTTGTGCCCATGTCTCCATATTGTTATTATTGTGTCTCATAGAAGTCCACTATTGTTATTGTTGTGCTTTTACATTATTATTGTTATGTCGGCTCTGATTATATTGTGACCCTTTAGACTTCTATATATAGAAAGGAGGTTTTGTTATTTGTATCATTCAATAATTGTTCATTTTTATAATGTAAAAAAAGATTTCTCCTTCAAAGAGACTACTTTTGAAGTCGTTGATTTATCTTTTTCTTCTATTTTGTGAGCAGGTTGCATAATAATTGGTATAAGAGCTTTGGATTCTGGAATTTTCACTATAGCTTTTTTCATATAAAGCTTTATAACCTAAAATTAAAACCCATTTGAGCTGAAATCGTGATGAACCTCGTTCCATATTCCAAGCATGAATGTGGGATCCCATAGAACACATCAATCCAAAACCATCCAGGGCTTTCAGAGGCCAACCATCTCAACCCATCAAACAGTGATTCCATCTCACAGTCAGACAGCGCAAAACCATCATTAGATTGGTCTCTATCCAAGCCTTCCAAGGCTCCAAGTCTAGTAACTCAACCCACAACTTATATCGGGCTCCAGAGCATTTGTCCAACCAAGGCTCCAGGACTAGTAACTCAACCCACCAAGGGCTCCAGAGCATTTGTCCAACCAAGGATCCAGGTCTAGTAACTCAACCCACCAAGGGCTCTAGAGCATTTGTCCAACCAAAGCTCTAGGGCTAGTAACTCAACCCAAGTTGTTATAGGGCTCCAGAGCGTTTGTCCAACCAAGGCTCCAAAAACTAGTAACTCAACCCAAGATAAGGAAACATGAGAACCAGCCCTAAACAAAACAATGAAATAAATCCACAATCAACATGGTTATCCAGAAAATGGCAAAGCTAGGAAAATCCACTATCAATCTTGTCCATCCTCCATGCCAATGACAGACAGTGACCAATAATCCACATGCATATATCATGCATGCCAAAACTAATGAGGAAAGCATACATGCAACTCGGTACCGGCAAACAAAACTCGTTGTAGTTGTTGATCCTGATGTCCTATTGCACTTTCCTGCTCTTCCTTTGCCTTCTTGCTCCAGAAATCCAAGTATGCCTCACTTTCCAATAGTGTTCTAAGAAACTCTAAGTATCCAAGAATGTGTGAGAGAGAGAGATAGAGAGACGGAATAATGAGAGAGCTCCAAAACTGAACTAACAAAAGTTTGTGTTAGATCTAAGACTTTTGTGATCCATAATGTAGATATAAGTCTTCCAAATTAATCACATCGTTAGGATTTGGTCAACGTTTCAAACCAACTAATGTGGTTCATCCTCATGACAAGGTGAGAAATCAATCGATCTGAAGGAATAAACAGCATGGATGCATCATTGCCCGGAGTTAGCCGTTGAAAACTAGTCATTGGTAAATTTGTTAATGAGGAAGGTAAAATATTATTTAAGAAAAAATGGTAAGAGGTTATCTGTTTAAATATTCAATATTTAGTTAGAAACTAATTGTTATGTGATAATTAATTATTTAATTTCGATATTATAAAATAATAAATTAATGATATCAAATTATATAGTAATATTATATAAAAATAGTTAATTTATATAATATGATTTTACTTATTAAATAGAATATATTCGGTTGAAAACTAGCTATTAGGAATAATTCAAAATTAAAATAATATATTTTAATAATAATATATAAATATTATTAAAATATTTTATCTCACTATATTTTAATGATAGTTTATTAATATTATCAATTTCTTTAATAAGAATATTTATTAATGTTGTACATTTAATATGATTATTACTTATTAGAGGATAATTTTTTCTCAAATAGGAGGATAGCACTGTAGGATTTAAAGCAGTGATAACCCTAAAGGTTAACTAAAATATTAATAGTTAAGTTGTATTATTAAGTGCAAAATGTAATTTAGTTGTAAAAAGAGGAAAAAGATGCTCAAAAATATATAATATATAATATACTAATCATATTAGACATGTGAAGTTAAATAAAATTAATAAGGATAATAGGGGATAAAACTAGAAGAAGATAGAAGAAAATAAGGAGGAAACAGAGGGAGAAAGGAGAGAAAAGGAGGAAGGGTCATGAGGAGAGAGCTAGAATCCAACTTTTACTTAATTTCCACCCATCATCTCTATTAAGGTTATTGGTATGCCTTTCAATTTCAATCGCTTCCGTAAGTTTTATGTGGTGGAAATGATCAACCCTAGCAATGACTTTGGATTCTTCAATGCAGACATCGTGGTTCAATTTCTCTACATGCTCGACAAGGGTGGATGTGTGGGAACGACTGTGTCTAATGTCAACAACATATTCATTAATCCTCTGTTTAATAGACCTACATGTTTCTCCAATGTAAGGGATACCATAGGAGCAGGGAAAAAGGTAGAGTCATTTCATGTCATTGGGATCAATAGGGTCCTTAACAGATCTAAGAAAATTTTTAATGGTAATGAGAGGTTTGAAAGAAGAGGAGACATTAATCTTCTTAAGAATATGGAAAGCCCTATCCGTGGTTCCTTGGATATATGAGAGATGAACCTTAGAGATAGGATCAGCACGAGCAGTTTTAACTCTAGGCATTTTGCTGGCTTTGATAAAGTGTGTGTATTGATCCTCATAAGCCTTTTTTTGAATGAGACCTCTATTTTCTTCTTTTTCTGTTATTTTCCTTCATTTTCCTCCTCACATGCAACCTGTGACCTTTCACCTCCCTTTTCTCCTAATTTCCATTATTTTCATAATAAATGTGTCAAAAATGTTATTTTGCCTTTCCAAAGCCTTAGTCATTGCCTTTACCAATTTCTTTAGCCATTAATAACCAAATGAACACCCACGCTAAGATGTCTTGCCCAACATTCAGCTTGGAATAAGTGTCCCACTAATCATGGTTATTATTTTGTCTTTATTAACGTTTATTACATGGAATTTTCACCAGGGATGTTACAGAACCCTCCCCCTTGGGGGAACACCGCCCTCGGTGTTCAACAACACCTATAACCACAAAATTGTTATAAGAAAAATATATTTTCGATGAAGCTTTATAACTTAGCTCGATGCAGTATTTACAATGATCAACCTGCTGAGAAGAAAACCAACATGAAAACATAACAAATACAACATCATAATGACATGACACCCATACCACTTATTAGAGATTTATAACATAGCTCATGGTGGTGCTTACATCCATATACATATGTACATATACCAAACATCACCAAAACATGTACCAAAACATATACCAAGACATATGCCAAAACACCATACCAAAACTGCTCTGCCTCAACCAACAAACAATGAAGGATACATAGCCTGCATCTGATCTTCCATCTCCCATGTAGCTTCATCAGGCCCAAAGTGCTTCCATTGCAATTTAACCTACTCGATTTCTTGGTTCTGAAGTATACACTAAGGCTTTGGTTGGAATTCTCCATCTGGATCCACCTACAATACAAACTAGTCAATTACATGATCAACATTTTTAACATACTTCCTAAGAAACGACACATGGAAAAGATCATGGACGAGGTAGCGCAAGTCGATAGGCTACTGGCCCAATCCTCTCAATAATACTGAAGGGTCCACAAAATCATGGTGCCATCTTGGCACATGATCCAATCCGTAAGAAGATCTTCTTTGGTTTGGTGTGAAAACACACATGTTCCCCAACCTGAAACTCCTTAAACAACATGTTCCAATCTGCACAGCTCTTCTACCTATCATTTGTTGCCTTTAGATTCTTCTTTATAGCTTACATCTCCTATTTTATGTCTGCCAACATGTTCGGTCCAATCAACACCATGTTAATTGGGTCACTCCAACAAACGAGAGTATTGCAACTCCACCCATACAATGCCTCAAACAAACTCATCCTCAGTGACTCCTGGTACCCACTGTTGTAAGCGAACTCTACCAGTGGAAGATACTCTTCCCACTTCCACCATTGATGCATCATGTACATCCTCAACATGTCCTCCAATATCTTGTTAACCCTCTTTATCTGTCCATCTGTGTTCGGATGATAAGATGTACTGAAGGCCAACTCTATGCCCAAACCTGTAAATAACTCCTTCCAAAACTTGGAAGTGAACTTTGCATCTTTGTCTAACACAATCTTCTTCAGAACGCCATGCAATTTGACCACATCTCTGATGAATACATGTGCTACATCGCTAGTTGAGAACATTGGCTTCACTGGAATGAAGTGTGCAACCTTTGTCAACCTGTCCACAATAACCATGATGGAATCATGTTGTCTCACTATCCTCAGGAAACCTATGATGAAGTCCATAGAAATGACCTCCCATTTCCACTCTGGAATCGCAATCAACTATAACAATCCACTTGGATGCTTACATTCTGCCTTCACACGATAATAATCAAAACACCTAGCCACATACTCTGCTACATCCTTTTCAGATTTGGCCAATAATAAAATGTCTTCACTACGGTAAATGTCTTTTGATAGCCTAGGAGACCTGAACATGTGTTGAAAATAGCAACAAGAAATGATAAAAATAGAATACAGAATATTCCAATTTTAATGTCTTTGAATTAAAAATGTGAATTAAATTTGAATTTAGTCTCACCAACTGCTTGAAAAATAATTAATTAATTCATTATAGATTAATTAGTTGGAGAAATTCAAGTTAGAAGTCTTTCTGAAGTCATGCAACAGCTATCCCTTAAATTAAGGAGATTATCCCTTAATTAAGGAGATAAGATTGAGTTATATTTAAGTTGTAATTAGTTAACTCAGTTTACTAAGTTAAGCCCAGTTAAATTAGTTCCAAACTATTTGAGGAACTAATTGTGAGTTCAATCAGTTAATGCATGCATGCATCCAACTAGTGTACTCTAGATAACTAAAGATTCTCTCATCAGAAACTCATGCATGTCTATTCAGAGAAAGAGCCAGTTGAGCTAAATGTCAAGGACAGGTTACTATCAGTTGCATGAGTTTTCATATAAAGGAAACTCATCCATGCAGAAGGAATAAGGTTCCTTGAGGATTGCGCAGTTTTACAGGGCGTGAGATCAGTGTGAGTGATCAATGTTACACTTGGTAACAGTAAGATCACCCAGGAGAAAAAACACAAGAAAATAGGAGGCTTGGAGAGCAGAGGAGAAGGTTTGTGAGAAGCCTTGTTTGCCTGGATGCTGAGAGCTCGCTAGCTGTGAGAGCTAAGGCTTTGTGTAATTCTAAGATATTTCCACCTTGTATGATAATACAGATAGTGGGGTTTTTTAGCTGAGGCTTTCCCCTGAGTATTTTTTGTGTTTCGTGTGCATTGATTCTTCTTTTGGTTATATGTGTTCAACTTGATCTTGCTCAAATCTTTTAAGCTTCCACAAGTTTGATTATAGAAGTAGATTAAAGTATTTTGCTTTAGTTATATTGCATTATCGGGTTAATCTACAGTCAGATTTTCTACATGATCTTAGTGCGAGATTTGTAGAGAATTTGCAGAATTTCTACATGGTATCAGAGCTAGTTGATCTATAGAAAAATTTCTACATGGTATCAGAGCCTAGTTTATCGGAGTTGTGAACAGTATAATAAGAAGAGAATTCGAAGTTTGAAGTTCAGGGTTGCAGGTGCAAATCGAATTCATATCATACATCGGGTTGGTCAATGGCATTCTATGGCTTGAGACTCGAGTATGCCTTGGATGGCAGCTCGAATTACATAGCATGAAAAGATCGCATGGAGGCTGTATTAGAAGACAACGGCTTGAAGGATTTCATTGATCGAGAAATCCCAAAGCCAGCTTCAACTAATGCATAAGAGTTGGCTGAGTGGAAGAAGTCTGTGGCCAAGGCAAGACAGATCATCCTTGAGGGAGTTCAAAACCATATTGTCTCGAGTCTCCCTGGGAAGGATACTCCATCTTCAATGTGGAAGACATTGAAGGACCTCTACCAGAACAATAGCGACTAAACGAAATTGGCTCTCAAGGATAAGCTTCGAAGAATAAAGATGGAGAACGACGATACTATTTCCACATATCTGAACAATCTCACCACTTGCAGAGATGAGCTTGGAAGTGTGGGAATAATTATTACCGATGATGATATGGTGAGCCTCACTCTCCTTGGCCTTCCAAAGAGCTGGAATAGCTACCGAGACTCTGTGAATGGAAGGGAGAAACTGTCGGATTGGGAATGACTGTGGTCAGATCTCATGTAGGAGGAGATCAGGAGGAGCACATGAGATGGTTCTTCATCCAAGGATGATGAAGAAAATATGGCCTTAGCAAGTAAGGCAAGGAAAGGGAAGGAAAAATATTCTCATTCCAAATCGAATTCTTCTCATGGAGGGAAGAAGGTTGACAAGTCTAAAGTGAGATGTTTTAATTGTCATGAGATGGGTCATTATGCAACTAATTGCCCATTGAAGAAGTCCAAGAAGGGATCCTCGGTAGGATCGGAAGGTGAGGTATTAGCCTCTCAGTTAGAGATGGACTTCACTCTCATCACATGCATGGTGTCATCAATGATGGGTTGTGGTTGGTATCTTGACAGTGGAGCCTCATTCCACATAACTGGCGATAAAAGTTTATTCAGTAACTTGGAGGAGAAATACCTCAAGATGCGCATAGAGATGGGTGATGATGAAAGGTATAGTGTTTCAGGAGTGGGCACGGTTGCTTTTCAAAGGGATCATGGAGCTCTTATCACCTTGAGAGATGTGAAGTATGTGTCTGGACTGAAGAAGAATTTGGTATTGATCGCGATGTTGGAGGACAAAGGCTATGATGTTGTTTTTAGTAAGGGAAAAGTTTTCCTTAGACACATCACCACGAGACAAGTGAAACAGATCGATTCACGAGTCAAGAACCTGTATGCTCTTGAGGTTCAAGACGCATGAAAATCCTTGAGGATGAGTTTGTTTGAGGCATTGTATGGGTGGAGTTGCAATACTCTCGTTTGTTGGAGTGACCCAATTAACATGGTGCTGATTGGACCGAACATGTTGGCAGACATAAAATAGGAGATGTAGGCTATA
>Ga0115851_101049_pt1 | contig 14032 bp, 12 predicted proteins | sample InSIn2gowninarea_FD_83865 | JGI IMG/M metagenome (GOLD analysis project Ga0115851, IMG submission 83865)
TCCTATTCATTCTTAACTCATTTTATTATTTTTTTTATTTGTTTAATGGGTCTCAACCTTGTATTTTATTGTTGAATATATATATTTTTTATTTAATTGTGTGCTAATGGTTTAAAAAAGTAATGCAGTGCTCACGAATAAATGGTGGTTGCAAGCAGTAAACAACATGGCTTCAAGATTCCAAAATCCAACTGGCAACCCATCAAAAATTGTAACTCTGGATATGCTACTTCACAACCCCTAGGTGCCTATCAAACCCAGGTTTAGATGGTTTTGTACTAATTTATTCATTCTTGTTTGGGTTTGGATTCTGATTTGTGGAATGTCAAATGTCATTGTTTTTCAACCGAATGACTTCAAGAACTTCCCTTAAACTATGCGGTTCTCTGTCAGGGACCTGACCCACCTTTCTTATTTGAAAATAAAGGTTAATTTTCATTCTGCATTTACCATTCCTCGAGCATTCGAATACTTGGACAATTGTGGCAGGGCCATCTGAAGAACACGTCCAACTTGTAACTAAATTTCAGCTTCACTGCAAAAAGCTTTTAAACCCCTTCTCCTATTTGGGCGATTAGATAGCCGTAGGGTCAGGCACAATAACTTCTGCTATCGTTATCATCCCAGCACACATGTCTAGACTGCCAAAGTAACAGAAACACAACTTTCTCATTTAAAAAGAAAAGTTTAGCAATGTTTTGACACAAATGTTTCCAATATAACTAAACCACTTACAGATTCCATGTTAAAATCAACATTTAGAATGCCAAAGTTGTATTCGTATAAAGGAACTCTTCCTATGTACCAGATTAGACCAGTAATGTCACCATTACTACTGGAGCTTATGAATGCTTAAGCTTCCGAAGAAAACATCACGAATTTCTCAAACTCCAACTAAAAATTAAGTAGTCGTAGAACCGCCTTCATGAATATCCATGAATACACGAGAGTATGATCGCTCGCTTTCAAAACTCTGCGGACAAAGGTGTGGGTGGTTAGAGGGTTTATGCCTGCTCTATGCCCGACGCCAGGTGTCAGCCTGAGAAACAAAGGGACGACGAAAGTCCCTTTCAAAGGAAGGCCTATCGGCCTAAAAATACGGAAAAATAAATCTCTAAAATTAGTCACAAAACCTAAGAATGACCGCCTAATAGTTTCCTCAAAAATTGCCTAACTAATATGAAAAATGATTTAATATGGTTTTTGTAAAAGCCAAAAGACATTTCACGATGCCATGCAGAAGAGAGGAAAGAAGAATAACCATATTCTGAGAGAAAACTACTGGGAAAATTGATATTTAAATTAATTTATTGAAATCAAATATTATTAAAAATTCTATTAAAACACAAAAATCAAAGTCAATAATATTTAAATTAAGATATTAATTTATTAAAAACAAATATTATTAAGTAATGGCTATATTAAACAATTAGTTTTTGAAAAATAATATTTAAATTAATTTATTAAAATCAAATATTATTAAAATTTGTTATTAAATGGGAAATAATCAATATATATATATATATATATATATATATATATATATATATATATATATATATATATATAATTTAAAGTTAATAATATTTAAATTATGATATTCATTTATTAAAAATGAATATTATTAAGTAACGCCTACATTAAACGACTAGTTTTGAAAAATAATGTTTAAATTTTATTAAAATCACATATTATTAAAAAAAATATTAATGGGAAATAATCGAAAAATATAACTAAAAGAAAAATCAAAGTCAAACTCCAAACAATGAGAGAAGTAAAAAATTATAAAAAGGAGTCAAGACCTTAATCGAAACAAGATCATATAATGAATAAAAATAATTAATGGAAAATACATAAAATAAAACAAAAGATATACACAATTAAATAAAAAATATATATATTCAACAATAAAATACAAGGTTGAGACCCATTAAACAAATAAAAAAAATACTAAAATGAGTTAAGAATGAATAGGATGATAACATACTTAAGCAAACACAAAGGATCAAGAATATAAACTCTAATCAAGAATAAACCAACAACAAATACTATAAAAAGGACACCAATACCTATACAAATAAACAAACAAACAAAAGAAACCCAAAAAGAAACCTAAAAGACTAGGAGGACATGACAGGGACCCAACTTCTACTAATAATCCAACCATCTTCTCTATTTAAATTATTGGGCCTTTTTTCGATTTCTAGGGCCTCCCTCAATTTACGATGATGGAAATGACTAACCCTAGCAACAACTTGGGCCTCCGCAATGCAGATGTGATGCTTATATTTATCTCTATGCTCTGCCAAAGTAGAGGAGTGAGTCCTGCCATGCTTGATGTCATCGGCATGCTCATGAATCCTTTGATTAATCAAGCAACCAGTCTCACCAATGTAGGGACTCCCACAAGAGCATGGGATAACATAGACACCCTTCATATTATTGGGGTCCACTGGATCTTTTATAGATCTAAGGGAGCTCTGGATGGTATTTAAAGGCCTAAAGGTTGAATCCACCTTATGCTTCCTTAGGATCTTCGCAATCTTGTTAGTGGTCCCTTGGATAAAAGGAAGATGTACACCAAAAAATCAATCCTTAGTATTTTTCTTAGCCCTAGGACCCCTTTTAGCTCTGAGGAAATCCTTAGTACATTGGTTTCTACTATGCTCACTATTAAATAAAACACTTAGGAGATGTGCTTTATCTTCATTGAGATAGTTTTCATCAGAAACTCTTACAACTCTAGTCACTAAGGTGTTGAGAACACCAAGCTTTTGAGCTAAGAAATGATGAGAATTAGCATAAAGATATTGTTCCGTATGAGTTTTCTTACGAAATACCTAATGAGAAAAAGAGTCATCACCATTCCTTGAGAGGAGGACCTCAAGGAAGGGAAAACTACCATTACTTTCAAATTCCATTATGAACTTTATGGAACTAGATTGATTGTTAAGATGGAGGAAAAATAGTTCCAACTCTTCCTTACCATGGGACTAGATGACACAAGTGTTATCCACAAACCTCTTCCACATCTTAGGTAGAAGACGAGAAGAAACTAAGGTCTTTGATTCAAAATTCTCCATGAATAGATTAGCTATCACAGGGGAGAGTGGAGAACCCATGACGACACCACAAGTTTTCTCAAAGAATTCCCCATCGAATGAAAAGAAAGTAGAAGTAAGACAAATACCAATTAAATTAGCTGTATCAAGATGAGTAATGTGCTTGATGACTTCGATGGCCTCGTTGATAGGGATATTAGTGTAGAGGGAGACCACATCGAAGCTCACAAGCTTGTCATCTAGATCAAGCTTGAAATTCTTTAATTCATTGACAAACGATGCAGAGTCCTTAACGAAGGATTTTGTATGGCCAACAAGGGTCTTAAGCTTCTGGGTTAAATATTTAGCAAGAAGATAAGTTGGCCCTCTATCGTGTTGACAATGGCTCTCATAGGAGCCCCTTCCTTATGAATCTTTGGCAGGTCATAGATTCTAGGGGTAATAGGGCAACTTTCTATAAGCTTATGACTGAACGAGCTGGCCGAGCTACTAGCCTTTATAGCAAGAACCACACTTTTGGAAATATTCTACAGGGGATCCTTATTAAGTTTCTTGTAGCTCTCACTATTATGGAGGTGGTCCAACATCTTCCTATGATAATCATCATTATCAAGAATAACCACAACACCACCTTTGTCAGCATTGAAAACAAGAGTATTCTTATTATTATTTAACGATTTGAGAGGGTCAAACTCAGGTTTGTTGATGTTGTTCTTGGGTGGATTTTTTTTCTAAGGAAAACCGCACAGTGTTGACAAATGATATCTTTATTGACGTCCAGTAAGTCTCTAATACCATATTCAATGTCATAGATGATATCATCGACTAAGATCTTTCTAGGAGCAAGAGAAAAATTTAAACATTTCTCCAAAAGACTAAAGACAAGGGGATCAAAAGAAAAAGCTAAAGAGATTGACAACTCTATTACTAGAAAAGGAAAGAAAATTGGAACAAACATTATTATCCAAACCTAGAGCCTTATTACCAATCCTAATATTATTACTATTATCAAAATTAATAACAAAGTCACTAACCTCATTAATAATAACAATAATATTATTATTATCATTATCATCCTCCAACCATAAAGTATTATTGCTATTACTAACATTAATTGGTTTTTTAGTAATGATAATGGTTTGGTTTGGCTTTGGTGGTTTTTGTTTTAAAGTTAAATTTAATTTAGTTTGATCTTGATAGTGTCTAGAGAATTGAATCCACAACCATGACCCAAGTTTGATCCTGAAGGTGTAAAGAAAATTGAACCCACAACCATGACCCTGAAGGTGTCGGGAGAATTGAACCCACAACCTTTCAATAGAAAAACCTCACAACAAAAAGATTATTTTAACAATAAAGATAAACCAATTAAACTAAACCTATAGACTTATACATAATGATAAGTTATTATCATAATGGTTTATAAAATTAATAAAATATGAAAATATACCAAATTTTAAATAAATTTATAATATACAATTTTTTGGAAAATATTTATTATAATGAATTTAATTAATTATTTGATATATCTTATAACTATTTTAAATATTTTAAATAACATTAATTATTTATTTTAGATTTTTATATAATACTTATAATGTATAAACATAAAATTAAGTTATAGGGTGAATAATATAAAGACATAAAATTAAGTTAAGAGACGTGAAGGATTATCCTCTTCCAGTAGGTTTGTTTTGGGTGGTTATGTGTGTGGGTTTTATAATTGTAATATTTATATAAATTTTATGATTTGAATGTATATGTTTTTTTGGGTTTGATATTTTTTTGAAATTGTAGAATTAGTTTAATATCGTTTTTTTTCATCTCATAATTTAAAAAAAAATAAAAATTAAAAGAATATATATATATATATGAATGAGGCAAGTTTATTTAATATATTTTTTTTAAGATGGAGTTTTACTATTATGTTTTAGGCCCTTGTTAATATTTCTACTAATATGGGTTCCATAAGCTCTATATTGATCGGCTTATTAGTTCTTGGTTTCTTAGCTAGTCTGTGTCGTCTCTTGTCCGAATGGTAAATAATAGTAAGTGCATGGATATTTCAAAGAAATAGGTGGGTGCGTTGGCTAGCATGCAGGCACTAGTCTATTGGGCACCCCAGCGACTCAACTGAATGTTTATATTTTTAGATAAAACAAAGACCTGCCTAATTGCGATCGTCTGACTATTAAAAAAAAATCAATCATTGCCAAAATAATTTTTTTGTGCGAAATTTGGTCATCAGGCCCGATTTGGCCACTCCTGGGTGCCATGTGGCAACTCCTCATTGGCTCTTCACAATTGTTGCTAACTTTATTGGGGTCTCGCTATATTTGGTGGCTCTATAAATTCCAAAGTCAAGTTTGATTGAAACTTTGACTGGTCATAACTTGCACATACAAATTCGGATTGAGGCGCTATTTGCGCCATTGGAATTAAGACAACGAGATTTACGATTTGGACTTGGTTTCACTGAGATTTGATAACTTTGATTTTAGAGGTTTTCCAGAGCCACTTGGGTCACCACAAGCCTTTAAGAGTCATTGTACCCTAGTTTTTCAGCAATAGATATTGAAATATTCAAGTAGTGAAATTTAGATCCATGGGAAATAAGTTCTTCTTCATCCTTTTATTTTCATGATTCACATATTCTTGAGTTATGCGAGACATATGAATATGGACTTTCCATGATCATGGGGCACATATGGAAAGCCCTATACATGCACATCCTTAAGATAAATCATGCATATATGCATTTTTCTCAAAATGTAGTGTATATGCACCCCAAAAAGTTTAAAATATATCAATTTAGCTCAGAAAATTCTCCCTAGTTTTCTAGGAAAACAATCATTTCCGGGGAAAAAGAGAGCATGGAAAGATTAATAAGCTTGCTATAAATTATCCTAAAGCCATACATGCACTTTGAGATTGTGTTCTCTTGAAGTATCTTATGTGTCTAAGCATGCAATGTACACAAAGGAAATTGCTTCAAACATTTGTTAGTTATTGAGAACCAAACTAGGATGCTTATGTGCATAACAATGAAGTTATAAATATTAAGGTGGAAGATATATACTTCTTTATAGGAATGTCCTTGCAAGGAGAATTGATAATCCTTAAGTGGGGTGGCTATGGAAGGAAGGCTTGTTTGACAAAATGGGGTATTTCCACATAGGATGAACACCTTAAGAAACCACTCACTGTTAGGTCCCTATAATACTAGTGTATTCCCTTATTATTATTGTCACTGTAGCCCTTCATTGTTATTGTTGTGCATATGTTGTCCCCATATTGTTATTAATGTACCCCATAGAAGCCCACTATTGTTATTGTTGTGTCGTTACATTATTATTGTTATGTCGGCTTTGATTATATTGTGATCCCTTAGACTCCTATATATAGCAAGGAGGTCTTGTCATTTGTATCATCCAAGAATTGTTCATTTGTGTAATGTAAAGGAGGTTTCTGCCCTCGAAGAGGCTGATTTTGAAGTCGTTGATTTATATTTTCTTTTATTTTGTGAGCTAATTGCATAACATTTAGTATCAAAGCTTTGGATTCTAGGGTTTCGCTGCTTCAAATAGGTAATCATGGAATGTTTGCTATAATGTTTTTTTTACGAAGTTTCAAAAGATGAAATTAAAGCCCATTTGAGCCAAAATCTTGATGAACCTCGGGTACACATTTCAAATCTTGTATCGCTATAATTTTGGAGATATGATCCAAGGAATGTAGGGTTTTTGTAGGCTCCTGAATTACATCTCAAACAAGCGACCTGGGGAAAATCGTCATAACTTTCTCTCTGAGCATAAGATTGACATTTCGTAAAAAGGTGCAAAAATAAGTAGACTTTAGTTTTTTTGTGTATCATTTCTAGGTTCAAAGGTATAAATAGTGACATGTTGCACTTCGTACAAGTTCGCTCTACTAAACTAGTCTATAATCTAGTCATTGTGGGAGATTTGGAATAACGCTTTCTTGGAGAATCCAATCTTGATCAGACTTGTGGAGCTAGAAAGAGGACTTAGAGGGATACCTCAGGAAGAAATTTCAGACCTTGGAGATCCGCAATTACAGAGATACAATAGATTCAATATCGGGCTCCTACAAAGTGAAAAAAGGTGTGTAGTCTTTTTAAAATTTTGCGTAAGTTTGGTTTGAAAAATTAGTTTGAAGGAATTCAAAGGGTATAGTGAAGCATAATTATCGTTAAGTGATTCCCCTAAGAAAGAAAATGGAAACACCTAGTAAGAAACCTAAAATATCTAGCATGACTCATGAAGAAGAGGAAGAAATGAAACACAATATATCACAATTACAAGACCAAGTGCAACACATTTCACTCTCACAAAAAGTAACAAAATCTAAGATAAATGGTTTAAAGAAATGTGTGGAAGCTAAGATGGATGGGATGGAAGCTAATATGGATGGTTTAGAAGTAAACATTGAAGATTTGAAGAAAGGCGTGGAAGGTTTGAAAGGAGGTTTGGCAAAGTTACTACAAGAAATGCTTCCTAATGGAAAAAAGGTAGTAGAGCAAACTCATAATGAGAACAAAATAAATGTTAGTCATGATTTCATAGAATCTAATGTTGAAAGGAAGACCCACCATGTTCCAAATATCGATATGAGGAAGTTTGATGGCGAGGATCCCGTAACATGGATACTATAGATGGAGCAATATTTTGATCTCCATAATGTTCAAAACACACAAACGGTATGCATTGAAACTTTATATTTGGAACCCAATCAGTTTGTGTGGTATCGATGGATTTGATCTCATAAACAAATTGTCATTTGGGCAATTTTGGTTTTTTTTGTATGATTATTTTTGTTGTGCTAATAACAATTTGAGATTAATAAACATGTGCTTTCTTCTTTCTTTTTGTGCTGAGGTTTCCTTAGTTGTTGGTGCTTACAAATAGGTAAATTTCCTTAAGTTAAACAAGACATTCATGAGAAAAATAGCTTCCAAAACTAATAATGAACAAAAAACATGTATAGTGCAGCAAACCATCAAAGAGACACATTAACACAGTATTTGATGAAGGAGTTCACCCCTCTTGGGTTACAACTCCTTGGTCCAACTTCTATGGCTTGGGTGTCTGTATTAGCTCAATGTGGAAAAAAATTTGTTTACAAGGCTCTATGGCTCATGATACTTGTACCAATGTGTTCAGGATGTCCAAATTAGCCAAGAACACCTCTTTTTGAGCTCAATTTAGTCGAAAATTGTTCAATATATGTTGCATTCAATTTTTCCTAGGAAACCCCACCAAATATGGAGAGACTCCAGTTAAGTCTGCCAAAACTGGCAGTTCTGCCAAACTTAGTGCACCACCAAATCCACTGCCAACTTAATCCAAAATTAATGCAAGTTTAATTAAAGGCTAAACGGAATTAATTAACTTAAGCATGATTAGTGCGTTAAGCGCTTATCCTATTCGCTAGCCCTTGGTTACCGGCTTGTGGTCGCATGGGGTGGGGGCTGGCCCGCAGGGTTGGCTCCCCTCCTTCCCCCTTGGCAGCGTTGTATGTGTTAAATACAATTCGTGGGAAATGCTTTTTAAATCCTACCATGATGGATCAATGGCAAAGGCATTGGTATTGGGAGGGGGAGGTCACGAGTTCAAACCCGCCCTCTGCCCATCCCATATACATTTTGCAATACAATGTATGGTGCAGACCTTTGCATGTAACGTGGACTTGAACTTTGGTATAATATATAGTTCAGAAATTTGATATAATGCAGTTTTGTTATATATATGTATATATATATATATTAAAATAAAAACAAATTCAAATTCCACCTTAGAGCCAACTAGGCAATTTCACCTTCACACAACCAAACTGGTGAGTCTAGAGATGACACTTGTCACAACCCCATTGGGAAAAGAATGAAGAAGAATCCCCTTGCTGACTGAATTGCTGACTAGACTGCCATGTCATCATTATGTCCCATTCTGCAATTTTTTTAGTTGTTTAGGAAAATGAACAACAAGCCTTTTCTCCTTCATCCAGACTCCTTTTTCAGTGAAACAAATTGCGTTGCAATCGTCTTGACAAGTCAGACACAGTTGTACAGCTTTCGAGCCAATCTGAGAACTTTTATTTTTGAGCTAAGTATTGAGCACCTGATCATTCCTCCCCACTATAAGCCTTTTGGACCCCAAAAGATACTACCAATTGTTTAGCAAGTGAGGGTACAACTTCCTCACCTTCTCGGTCTACAACCATTTGGCTTGAGAAGGTTTTTTTCCCTTGAGTCCCACTCTAAGGTATTCGACATCCCCTCTCTTTGAAGTTCCAGTTATTTTGTCAAGTATGAGATCTTGTTGAAGCTCATCTAGATATTCTGGCGAGCATCTATTGATGGTAACTGAACATGCTCTCCTTGATCATCAATCAAAGGAGGCTCAAACAATCTCAAATTCTCAACATTAACAATAGAGTATATTTGCATATAAGGAGGAAAATCAAGCTTGAATGCATTATTACCAATATTTTCTAGAATTTTAAAAGGACCATAACAGATTGGTTTTAGCTTTTTACCTTCCCCTTGAAGTCTCTCTTTGCTAATATACAACCAAACTTCATCGCCAACTTTAAATTTGTGATCAATCCCATGCCTTGCCTTATACCTGCTTTGACTTTTCTCAAGTTGTTCTTGCATTGTATGATGTATCAATTGAATTTTCCCTATGAACTTCCTTGCCTTATCGATATCACTATGACCTTCGATAGCAACATCTTTCTCAAAGATGAAGTCCAATGGCGATCTTGGAAAGTATCCATAACATGCCTCAAATGGCAATGTGTTTGTGGAAGAATGATTTGCCCTATTGTATGCATGTTGTATGTAATGCAACTATTCATCTCACAACTTGGGATGTTTGATGCAATATCCTCTAAGAAGATGAATAATTGTTCTATTGACCACCTCGGTTTATCCATACGTTTGTGGATGAAAGGTTGTACTCTTCTTCAATTTTGTGTTCATCATGTCCCATAGATTTGACCAAAAATTCCCAACAAATTGAGAATCTCGATCACTTACAATAGAAGTAGGAAGATTAAAATGAACCCAAATGTTTTGATAGAAAAGATGAGTTGCTTGTTCAGCTGTAATTTTCTTTTTTCATGGTATTAGTATTCACATCTTGCTTAACTTGTCTATAACTACATACAAGTAATCATGACCTTTCCTTGACAATGGAAGACCTCCTACAAATCCATTGAGATACTCTCCCATGGACATGAAGGTACCAGAAGTGGAGTGTATAAACCAAGTTTCCTATTACTAGTCTTACCTATAGCACATAAAGAACATCCTCTTATGAAACGAGAAGCATTATCCAACATGCGTGGCCAATAACATTACCTTTGAAGATTCACTATTGTCTTTCCTACACCAAAGTGTCCAACAACCAATGAAGTGTGCGCATTTCTTATGATATTGTTTCTTTCTCCCTATGGAATACACAAATTGCCTAAGTGATACAATAAACTCTTATGTACATGATAATCCAACTCTTATATTTGGTTTCCTTGACTCAAGCTTGCATATACTTCTTGAAAGTCACTATCATTTGCATATTGTTCTATGTAACTTTCATGCAAAACAGAATTATGGTTGAGTATAATATATGAATTTACAATAGGCCTTGAAAGCATATCATCTACTTTATTGTAGATTCCTTTTTTATACCCAATAACCAAATGAAATTGTTGTAGAAAACCCATCCATCTGAAATGTCATGACTGTTGCAACTTTGATTGTGACTGTAAATACTACAATGGTTGATGGTTGGTATGGATGATGGTCTCCTTTCCAATCAAATAGTGCTTCCATTTCGTAACACTTTATACCAATGCATAAAGTTATTTGTCATATGTGGGACATTTAGTTTCAAATCCATTAAAAATTTCAGAATGAAATGAAATGGGCTTACCATGCTGCAATAGAACTGCTCCCATGGCATAATCACTTGCATCTGTTTGAATCTCGAATGGTTTTCTAAGATCCAGAAGTGATAATACCGATGTTTAACTTATCTTTTGCTTCAAAACATCAAATTATTTCTATTGTACATCTCCCCAATGGAAGACTTTCTTGACACTTGTCAATGCATGTAATAGAGCTGCAATGGAAGAAAAATTAGCAATAAACTTTCTCCAATATTGTGTTGCCCCCAAAAAGATTCTTACCTCTGTAACTATATTGGGCTTGGGCTAAATTAAAATGACCTCAACCTTAGAGGGGTCTATCTTCAGTTCACCTCCTCCAAAAATGTGTCCCAAATACACCAAAGAAGTCTTACCAAATTCACACTTCCACAAATTTAAAAATAACCGTTCTTTTCTTAAGACATCATGTACTTTGTTTACATGCATGACATGTTCATCTCTTTACCTGTTGAATGTGAGGATATCATCTAAGTAGACAATGAAAAAATAATCTAGAAATGGTCTCAATACATCATTACTCTCATGAAAGCAGCTGGAGCATTTGTAAGACCAAAAGGCATAACAAGCCACTCAAACAATCCTTGTTTAGTTTTAAATGCAGTTTTCCAAATGTCTTCTTTAGCTTTCCTAACTTGATGATAACCACTTCATAAATATAACTTAGTGAAATACTTTGCATACCTCAATTGACCAAGCAAATCATCAATTCTTGGGAGTGTATAATGATTCTTTATCGTGATTTTGTTTAGTGCACGGAAATCCACACACATGCGCCAAGTGCCATCCTTCTTTGGCACCAAGACAACGGAAAAACCACATGGCGAAGTAGATGGGCGTATGATACCTTTGCTCATCAATTCGTGGATTTGTTTTTTGATTTCCAAACTCTCCATAATAGGCATGTGATACCTGCCAATGTTCGGAAGTGGAACATCCTGTTGAAATTGAATCTCATGCTGAATTCCCCTCTTGGGAGGTAACCCCTTTCATTCTTGAAACATCTCGCCATGCTTTCTTAACACATCAAACAAATCAGATTTCAATTTATCTTCACAACCTTCAAAAGATTCATAACCAATATCATTCTTTTCTTGATCATGAGAAGCACAAAATTTTTACTTGCATTTACTAGTCTCTTCATCTGCCCTGCATTAACCAAAGAAATGTTAATCTTTTAGCGATGGGATATCACTATGTACTCCACCCTATTCTTGAGCAATATGTGTCTGTTTTCATGGCGATAAAACACTGCTTTTCTATCATACAAATAAGGAATACCCAAAACGATTCTTGATATTTCAAGTGGAACTACATCTAACTCAACGTCATCAACGAACTTTTCAGTAATGGCGAACTTGAATAAACACTTCCTCGTAACCTGTAAGTTTTCATTGTTTACTATCCAACCCAATGGATATGGCTTGTGATGAGGTACAGTTTCAAGGTTTAGTTTTTTAACCAATTCTTATGAAATCAAGTTTGATTGTGACCCACTATCAAATAATGCATCAATCTTTGTATGATTTGAAATCACTCTAACATGAAACAACTCTATTCTTGACTCTTCATTTGGAGTGTTTTTTTGACTATGTGATGAACTAGTGCTTGCAATAGTTTCTTTTCCTTTTGTAACCATGGCTGAAATCTTGGTCTCATCACCAGAAGCTAAACCAAGGTCATGTTTTGTGGTAGCTGTCGTCTTTTGTTTTCCCTTATTGTTTTGTTTCTTAGGCCTTAATTCGGGATGCAGTTTCCAATAGTGGGCTTCATCATACCCCTCTTTGGAACAATGTTTGCATGTTATTTTCTCCCCTTCTTTCTTCACACTTGCATTCTTCTTTCCCTTCCATTTTCCACCCTTTTATTTTTCCTTACCCTTGAATGGTTTCCTCTTACTACTCCCTTCCCAAATGTTCTTTCCTCTGGATTCAAGGTGCATGGCTTGCAAACATACCTCATCTAAATTGTTTGGATTAAACATAAGGATAGTATGTTTCAAATAGGAATGTAAACCCCCAATATATTTCAGTTGTGTATTTGGAATTCCAATTCACTCCTAATAACAAAGCCCTTTTTCTAAACTCCTGTGTATAATCTTGGATTGTTTGGCCTTTAAGTTGCCTAAAATTCTGCCAACTCATAATGGATTTTCGCATATAGGCTAAAGGATAAAACTGTCTTTCAATTACAGAAACAAATTCAACCCAAGTGATAGATATCTTACCATGGATTCTCATTTCCTCTTGAGTCTTTGCTTCCCACCAAACTTGTGCATCTCCTTCTAGTGTCAGTGAAGCCAACTTGATCTTTATGTCATCTTCTTGAAGGTTCGGAATTCCGCAGTATACCTCCAACTATCGAATCCAATTGTCCAACTTTTCTGCATTCACCTCTAATTGTACATGGGAAGTTCGAACTTTATGTCCAATTTTAGTGATGGAGTTTTCCTTTTTGGGGTTTTGGAATGAGTATGGCCAGTTTCAATGGTACTAGTGGAAGATGATGCTATGTGAGATGATGGAGATGATGAGGAAGATGATAAGGATGGTGGAGATGGAGGTGGCTTTCCACCATTCCCTTTGGAATATTCTTCTCATCTTTTTCGTTCTCTGAGTTTCCTTCTCCATGTGGACGTTTATAACTCTCTCCAACCATTATGGTGTTCCTATCTTCATAAAGGACTTTAACCATCTCAGTCAAATTATAGAAAGATTTCTTGAATTCTTCCTCTTTTGAAGAGGGACCTTCGGACTCTCTTTGTCCAAACATAATGGCTATGGATTCAGGCTCATAAATTTGTACTGATTGTACCTCTTCAATCTCAATTGAAGGAAAAACTTGATAAGTTTCAAGTGAAACTAGAATTGGAACTTTGGGTGTTGGAGATTGTGGCCTTATAGCTCTCCTTCTTCTGAGAATTACCTCAAGAGTTGCAACCAATAACTTCCCTTCTCCTCTCTGCAACTTTAACCTTGTAAGCATCACAATTTTGCAACCAT
>Ga0115851_101053_pt1 | contig 14012 bp, 11 predicted proteins | sample InSIn2gowninarea_FD_83865 | JGI IMG/M metagenome (GOLD analysis project Ga0115851, IMG submission 83865)
AACTAAGGATGGACACCCGAGTTTCCTTGAATGTCATGCAAGTTCCCAACAACATGTGGCCTGGATACTCATTTGTTCCATGGCTTTAATCATCTCATCTGTTTTTTCTGCTGATGTCCCTGCACTGGTTGATGTAACTGTGGTTGAAATAGTCTCTACTACTGGCAATGTTGTCACTGGTGGAAGTGTTGGTGCCAAGGAAGTTGCTAGAGTGGAGGGCACTGCTGTAGAAACTGTGGGTATGACAGTCTGAGGAGTGGTGGCTATCTCACTCTGCTTAGACTGTATTGCTTTCTCCAATTCCTTTTTAGTTTCTTTTAACTGATCATTTAACTTAAGGACTAAGTTGATAAGTTCTTCCTCCTTTTGCTTCTCTATAACTTTTGTAATTTGAGGGTGGTGGAGAGGAGGGATCTTAAGCTGCTTCTTTAGTGCAACTATATCATCATTCTTCTTTTTAATTAATTGCTCTACCGCTTTGACATCTTTGGGATCATGTCCCAACTCTATCACCAAGTCTTCTAAAGTTTTTATCCTAGTGTATTTAGCCTGAGAGGAGGCCTTTTCCAGTTGAAGTTGTGAAGAGGTATTGGTCAATGAGTCCTGCAATTGATGTGTTGTAATGGCCTTATTAGCCAATGTAGAATATACCATCTCACTAGTTTGTTTTCTCAGTTCTATTTGGTCAATAGGATGAATATCCTTTGCCAAAACATCAAAATCAGTCTTTAAATAATCAGCCATGGATCTTGGTTGTTGCATAGTGGGCTTGAGGGAGCTCGTCTACATCTTTCCTTCCTTTATGTCAAAGGCTGACATCATCCTTGTCTAGTTGGTTGGAGCCATTCTAAGATAGTGAGCATAGGTCTGAGCTTTCAGTTTCTCATTCCTTGCTTTAATTTATTTATATATTTCTTTTATGTCCCAGCTTTGTTCCGAAGGAGCTCTGAATGAAGACACCTTTGTGCTCTGTTGTCTTTCCAATGCTTGTATCTATGAAGTAGATGGTGTCCCTCCTGTTGGAATGGTTGGCCTGCTATCACTCCTTTCAGCTGTTGTGTTGCCTGCTATTTCCTCACTCTACTCTTCTTCTACATATGGGTTTAACCTTTGCCTTTTAGCAAAATTTTGATCAATAGGCATAGTAGAAGGAGTGGCCTCATCTCAGCTTCTCTTTGGATTCTTCTCCTCATTCAGAGGAGTCTGCAAAATGGGAGGGTTGCTCATGTTTAGTTCTATTTGTTCTAGCTCCTCTGAAATTTCTAGTTGCTCTGAATCTTCTGCCTGTTTTGATGACTTTTGTCGCTCTGATGGATGTGTGTTGTGTTCCTGTGATTTCTGTTGTGATGAAGCTTCTCCAAGCACTTGTACAGATGAATCTTCATCAAGCCTTCTTTCTAAATCCACCAATACATTATCAAATGCAACTTGTGTGCTATCTTGATCTACCAGAGTACCTTCCACCCATTCAGATTGGTTGGCATGTTGTTCAATTTCTGGAATCCTATGGTGGATATAGGGAGATAGCTTATTTTTCTGCCTTCTACTACAAATGAAGTTGTGGGGATCATAGTTCCAGATGAAACTCTATTTTAATCTCAATCTTTGGAGGATTTGATCTACCTCCTTTCCTACTTCTCTATTATTGCAAATAAATGGGCCTAGATGAGCTTTTATTCTTAGCTGGGCCTTCTTCTTGGTTTTGACAAAGTGAATCTCATGAGAATTGATCATTTGCCTGTAGTACTCCAGAGAAAGTAATCACATGGGGAGATATCTACGTAATTCGTAAGGAGGCAACTCACACCCATAAATCCTAATTTCAGTATGGTTTTGGTATAAGTACCAATCCCCTACTTTGTATTCTTTGGACAACTAGAGAATCCTCTTAATGTCTGCATTGATTCTGGGAGGGGGACTTCCTAATAACATTGTAGTCACTAGATGTACAAATAGGTCAATAAAATCTGTATATGGATAGGGAGAAGAACTAGACATGTGGAATAGAGAGGTCCAGAAGATGACGGATCTAGGATTCCCTCTAGTATCAAGCTTTTGGACATAGAAGGGAAACTTATCAGTTTGGTAGTAGAGAAACAAATGATACAGGAATAATGAATACTTGAACACTCTCTCATTTTCTAATCTCATAAACTGATCATGCATTCTATCTTTGATTAATTTTTCATAATAAAACTTGACTGCATGAGGTTAACCAGGGGTAAAAATAGACATGTAGATAAAAATGATCTCATCTACATATTCATTAGTGGTAAAACCTAAAATGCATGATATCATTGTTGTGATATCTTTGCCCCAGATCAGAAACGTTGACTAACACGTAAGGAGGGGGGTCTTTTGGCATGTATTTTTCTTCAACAATGAAAGTTTGCAGGATTTGGGTATTTCTGGAACTAGAGAGCTTAGAGAATCTCTCAAGCAAATCAAAAATGGTAAGGGAGGTGAGGTCTTGACCAGGTTGTAACTGTAACATTTCATTTATGGATTCAGTAGTGATAGTGAACAGGACTTTCTGGTCTGGTGACATTACAACTCTCGCGATAGGGTCATAATTTGCATAACAGTAGTGAATAATCTTCGAGAAGACATGAAGACTAGGGAATTGATATTTGGACAGGTTTGATTCCCAGAGGCGTTTCTTATCTGCATGTTCAAATAGTTGTCTCGGTGTTTGCAGTGCAATTTCAAAGGGGTTTCGTCGAAGGTGAGGTCTTTTATCTGAAAATATTTATCAGCCAGGGGAAGATGATCTAAATCTATGTTGGGATTGGTAACTTGCATGACATTCAAGGAAACTCGGGTGTCCATCCTTAGTTCTTCTGGATTCAAGGATGATAGTAGGGGGTTTCAGGGGATCATTGAAAACTGGGTCATCTCAGAGAGTTTCAAGACTGTCAATAGCTTAATTTCACTATATTACTTAATTTATAAAGCAATTCAGCTCAGGTTTAGTATGAAAATAGGGTTTCTTGGTTGAAAACGTGGTAAATACCTAGCGTTGGTTGTAAAAATGGATTAATGGCACTGGTGCAATGTTCGTAGGGAGAGCACGGTTTCACATTGGTAATCTTGAGTTCAGCGGCTTCTAGAGGTTGACGGCTGGAAGTAGGTTGACAGTTCGAATGTACTCTACGTGTGCATGGGGATTAGAAGTTTCTTTTCTTGGTAAAACAAAAATAATGAGTATTTTTGGTTTTATTTGCAAATTCATTAGATTTGGCGGGTATAATGGGAAAGCGACAGTTGGCGCCAACTAACGGAGGTGACATTTTGTCATTTAGCGAGGGTGGTAAGCGGAGTCTATCACACCACTTTTGAGGGCTTGGTGGTATTACGAGAGGTTTGCCCGATGCCATTCATTTGGTGACACGTAGTGGCAAGGTGAACAGTAAAACTGCTAACATTGGGTAGGTGAAGTTTGGAATCAAAGGGATCTGAAAGGGTTAGATTGTATGGCGATCGGGTTAATGATTTGATCTGAAGTTAGTGGAGGGGCCCGATGGGATAATAACTGCAGATTAAGGATATTTAATGATGTCGGGGATGATTTGATTGTAGGACGGTTATTAATTAATCACAATTTGACTAATTAATCCCTTTTAACATGGCGGAGGGTTATGGTTTTTAATTAATCGCATATTGATTAATTAATCCATTTTTTATTATGGTTTATATTTCAAATCGGGGAAGGATATTAATATATGGAAATTTAATAATATATATGGGAAAGAAGTGTATTTCTGGGATTTAAATATATAAATAAAATTATATGTTAATATGAAAATGAAAATGGAAAGCACTAAGTAAAATATTTTTGAAATATATTGTCATTTTTGCATTCGAACATCACAACTTAGGCTTAAGTTTATTTGTGGGTTTTTATATGGGGGTAATTACTTTTCTCACGCAAATAGTGATTTTACCTTAGGAAAAGGGGGTTTTAAGGAAAATGAATGAATGATGGAGGGGGTTTTAGTACTTATACCTTATAAGTTATTGGGCCAAGGGTTTGGTCCCTCCAGAAGTCAGAGAAATGCTCTGAGTTCCTTTAACTTAAGGTTTTAGGTACTTTGATAATTATTTGCGGGAAATTAGTGAAATAAGGGGTAAAATTAATGAGGGATTTAAACACTTGACTTTGTAATTGTTTCCTTGTTATCCATACTTTAGCAACTTGATGATGAAAGTAAATGATGTGACTTTAGCTAATCATTCATCAGAATTCTACAACCATTCATTTACTTAGCCATCTACACATTCTACCATTTTTCCTACTCTTTATTAGGGTGCACTTAAACTAGCAAACCCTTATCAAAATTTTCTTTTCTTTTATAATAAAAAATCTATCTAAGTCTATCCTTATTACATCCAAGGGCTCAAATTAAGCTGTTGAGCTCCTTTTATTCACTCTACCTATCTATTTATCTACCAAGATTAAACAGTTTGGTCAAATTTTAATCTCTACCTATGAACATAGAAATTGAAAACATGAAATAGCCAAGTTCACACCATTTGACCATTCATGGATTGTGGCAAAAGTGACAAGCTGCACGCAACATTTTTACTTTTCATCAAAGTAAATGGTAGTGGCATTTAGACTTGCACACTTTCATGGCCTCTTTCTTTCTCTTTTTCTTTGGGGTTCATTTTCATCTTTTTTGACCAATTTCATTGTTTTTGTCCTTTTATTTTTCTTTTAGGACATACCCTCTTTACATTTTTTAATTTTTTATTTTTTTGAATATGGAAAACATTTGCATAAAGCAAAGGTATGTACATATTACAAAGTTAAACTAAGTCAATCATAGATTATGACACCTATTGGTATAGGAACATAACACATATCATCAACAGACTGTAATAATCATCAACTAGAACAGAAAGGATAATTGATATTTGACTAAACCATATCAAACCACTTTTCCTAAGTCTATCTTAGTGCTTCTACATCAAACCAAAATATATGCGACTGTGCAACTTCTAACTCTCGTATATGCGTGACCTGTATTCATGGTAATTGCGTATGAGAATTATAACATTGAAATTTCATACTTTCAGTTCCTCCTAAGTCTATTATGTCAGTATACTGAGATATGCCACATCTTTTTTATTGTAATTTCATCTTCTTCCATACCTTGGAGTGTGATGATGTTTTCTCCTTTTGGTATGTTGGTCAAAATTTTCACCTGCATTCTTTTTCTATATGCTGAAACTTGTTACAGGCATAGCATCTTATATGTTTCATATTCCTTCTAAAGAAATCAATGTCTTTGTGACCAAACAATTGCAAGAAAAACAATATCCCTTAAAGTGCTTGGAAGATAATGATATTTATGTGTGACGGTTGTTAGCTTGAACCATTCTACTTCTACATCTGGCTGCATCATGTCCAAAATTATGACCTATAAAACATTCAACATTATTCATCATAGGAAATAACCATTTATCACTTCCATAGTTAGGAGAAGTGATTTTCTTTGAAGTGTTTCTTTCCTTGGTTGTTGATGGGGTCGACCTCTTATCTCCTTGTTGATCATTTCATATTTTGCATTGGATTTCCTTGCCTCATCTTGTGAGCTAGATTCACCTTCAATAGTTTCATGATAACCAAGACCAGATTTGATTATAGGAGACCTTTGACTACTAATAATATTATCCAAAATCTTAGTACTATCTTGAAATCTCAAATTCTTTTCCTTTTCTTCTAATTTACCTTTTATGATATTTACCTCAACCTGATATTTCTCTTCCTTTTCCAGATACTACTTCTTCATGATTTCTTCAACTTTTCTTCCTTCTTCCACTTGTTGTTTTAATTTTGTAACTTCTTCGTTGTAGGCACATTCCATTTCATCAATTAGATATTTTTGATCTCTAATTGTGTCTATGAGCTTTTCAAATTCTCCTTGTATTCAATTTATTTCTCTTTCACCCATAAGAGAAAACTTGGTGGTTTCATTGTCACATTCATTATCTTCAAATGAGTAGAGAAATGTATCACAAAAGGACAAAAAAATCGTACCTGATAATTCTTTTGCTCATTCATCTTCATTCTGAGGTGATTCTGAATCTGAAGAGTTGCTTCCACATAATAGCCAATTGTCTCTCTGGCTATTATTGTTCCTTTGATGTGTTTTCTTCTTCTGAAGTGCTTTCTTCTTTAGCTTCTTTCCCATTGTTTCTATGGATCTCCTTCAAGCGATCAAGCTTCTGCCAAAGGACTCACTCTGATACCAATTATTGGGAACAATACAGAAGCTGGGGTGAATCAATAGTTACAAATCAATAATGTTTTCCATTTCATATTCAGATTTATATACGCTACTTCAGTGAAGGGAAATTTCATGTGCACGCAACTATTCTCAAGGAAACCAACATATATCTAGTGAACTTATGATTCAGTTAATTCATCATATGTTGATCTTTAATTAGTGCATCAATACTTTATTAAACATTAAACAATAACCATGTGAAGTAATAACATAATAGACCATCACACATAAGCAACACACATGAACACCAAGATTTAAGGTGGAAACCCAATGCGAGAGAAAAACCACCTGGTATTATTATCTCTATCTTCTTTTAATATAAATAATAATTTATTTACAATATTGTACTGGTGTAGACTCATATAAGTACATAGGCACCCACCTGCAGAAGGCTACAAACTTCTCTTGTTCTCCAGCTTCTACTGGAAGGGAGCTACAATCCCCTAGCTCTTGTACTGGCTAATATGTTTACCAGTGCATAGGCATAGGCCTACCATCTTCACTTGTTTTTCAACTGCTATTGGAAGGGGGCTCCAACCCCCTGATGTAATCACCATTCACTACTAGCAGGAATCTTTGACTTCCTTACTGGAGGCTTCAACCCTCAATATCCTCCAAGGACCACATTTCATAAATTTTCAAACTAGATAGTCCTACTACACAAAAGCACAATATGAATGCAATGTTTGATCAATTTTTCACACTCGACCCATGAGTAAAATTGAAGCTTAAAACCAATCACCACTACAATACATCCAACAAATACATCTGCATCAACCAATCATTAAAATCCAATTATCAATCTCTAATACAATTGAAGCCCAACCATCAATCTCTGAATGAACCATAACTAAATCAATCAATCATTGAAACCTCTAACACACTGAATCAAACAATCATTGAACCTCTGACACAAATGAATCACCCATTCATTCAAATCTTAAACAAAATTCAACCAATCAACTCGAACAGATAGATCATTGTAACCAATACACAGATCCTAACCCATAACACTGCATCAATAACCAAAACCAATTGTAACCTCAAAAATCATGTGGTAGAATGTATACACTACTTCAATGAAGCCAACCTGCGTGTATACGCTACTTCCTTTAACAAAACCTATATATACTTCCAAAATTATTAAATCATAAAAACCTTTCAATAAAAAATGTACCAACTAGTAACAATCTAAAGATTTGTTGTCAAATTATAGATTCTAAATAGATAAGAACAAATATCAACCTTCCCATTTAATCAATCAATCAATCAGGCTCAATCTCCTTATGCATTCAGTTCTACTTTCAGATCTAAGAAGAAATCATTGACAGACAACAATAAAATAGTATCACTGATTAGATAGATCATTGATTTCGGAATAAAAGTAGTCTCTTTTGCATATGCTACTTGGAAGCTTGGAACCAATGTGTATACGTGCCTTTACCATGGTGAACCAATTTCTAGATCTGCAGATAAAAATCTTATAACTTCGCATCTATTCAAGTCTTAGATATACCCATATCATAGCATTTAAAGCAAAAAACATTTGTTAGCACTCAGATCTCTCATATCCATTATCAGATCTCATAATGATAAGTCATTATGATCTTGATCCATCATTAGATCTCATCTATCATCACACACTCAAGTGCATACTTAGTCTGGATCAAGCAAAGCGTCAGAAACCCATAACGTGCATACTTGCTTTTGATCTAACACTTCATAAGATATTCATTACTTGTGCACTTAGCCCTTTGATATTCTCCTCCTTATATAGTTTTAGCCTTTGTCAATACTTCAGACCAAAACAACACTTAGAACCTGTGGCATTCTTAGATGGGATCAAATATCTATTACTCTGCTCAATATTTTGGGCTAATACCATGGTATTGACCCTTGGTATGTTATTTCACCTTAATTTCCTTAATTTTTCATCCCATACGCGCTTTTCCTATTGTGAAAGTGTGTGCATATGTATACACTCTTTTTGTACAATGAACCCGCATGTATACACTCTTTCTGTACAATGAACCTGCATGTATACTCTCTTTTTGCATAGTGAACCTGTGTATACAACTTAAGATACCTGAAAACATCATTTTTATTCAACTTCTTGATTCTAATATGTAGTCCATTGTTCCAACATCCTCTTCTTCTATACCATGCCCTTTTACCTCTGAAATGATGTGATTTTCCATCATACATCACTTCTGAACTGATTTCTCTGAACTTCCCTACATTTTGTCACATCTGCAAACACAAATGCCATGCATTCTGTCACATCTTGTTTATACTTTTATCAATTAGTTCATTCATCAAATATCAAGGACAACACACCATGACAATCTCCCTATATCAAACCTTTGACCATTATTCTCTTCCATCATTCTGTCACCTCTAACCTATAGATTCATCTAGTTTCCATATACTTGTTCTGCTACAAGTAGGTTTCCATCAAGTATAACACATGCATCATAATTCCAACAATAATTCATCAAATTCTTTGACCATCAACTTGTTTTTGTTATTTTTATTTTATAAAGAAAACCGTTGAACAGTTGAGGTTTGGGAGCACTTTTTAGCCACAAGAAGTTTATAATGTTGGCCAACCATAATTTGAAAGACATCATGATATGAGTAGCTAATATAAGTGATGTTGATGCATAGGTGGATACACATTGGCATAATGACATTAGCATGACATGACACCAATAAGGGAGGACATGTGGCATGTTGATTTGAATGTTTTGGGTGGCTAAGTTTTCTAAATCTAAGTGACATGTGGCATCACTCAAGAGCTACCGTGTGGAAAGGATGACTCATGGATGATGTTAGAAGGGTGATGTGTCATAACATTGGAATTTGTGCAAAGGGTGTTGCTCTTATAAGTGTTTCCCATGCTTTCTGATTTTAGGCAAAAAAAAATAAATACACAGGTGAGTCGAGCCTCTAGCTAGTCGAAAGAAATTACTAGCACACAACAAGAAATTTGGTATGAATCGCCAACCTCTGATCTTGTTCAACCCTCCTATTTGTTTGTAATTGGTTAAAAGTCTAGGTCTATAGTGAGAGCTCTAACAAGAAGGCGCTCCAACAGTTAATGGAGAAAATATCTAGTTGACGGGTGTTTTGGCAAAAGCAACCAAATTTGGCAGTTTTTCAAAGTTGTTGAAAAACTAAGTGGAAGTTGGAAAATTAAATAGATGTTCTAGTTTGGATAGTAGAATGGATAGAATTATAGGTATATTTGGATCCTTTTCCAAATCCAGTGATGCACCAAATTTAGAAAAGCTCTGCTAAAACCTGTAAAATTCTCTAATTGCATATTTGAATAGTTTAACATAGTTTTTCCCAGAGAGACAACATATCATAGATTGAAGACTTTAAGATCACATTTAAAATACTTTATAGATTTTTTACATGAGAAAAAATAACATTTTATAGATGATATTAAGATGAACTTAACTCAAATGTCAAAAACTAAAAATATCATCCCAATTTCTAAGCAAGCATAATAGAATTTACAAGAAGGGGCATGTTGATGTCTATGATTGTGAGTGAAGGTGTGTAAAAATAAGTGATGTTGTGTTCATTTAACGTGAGGAAATAATTTGTCTTATGAAAGGAATTTTCCTTCATGATTTTAGTTTGAAAATGGTATGAAATATGAATCAAGGAGGTGAGGCAAGTGGTATCTTGCAAATAAGTTGTTGTAGGTCCTTCCAATAGTGGTTGGTAAGTACTTATGGTTTGGATCTCATTTCATTGGTAGCTAATAAATAAGGGGTTGTATAATAGTATCTGATAACCTAGGTAGTAGTAGCTTCCTTCTAATTGTATGTAGAGAACCTTGTAATAAAAACTAGAAGCTTGCCTTTGTGAAGTAATTGAAGAAAGTTTTGAAGACTTTATGTGTGCAATTTGTACTTCTAGTGTTGATTCTTGTGATGCTCATATTAATTGTTACTGAAGTGTTTATTAGTGTCCTAGTATTCTTGATTAGTGAAAGAAATTTTTAAAATTTACACAATATTGTTTCATCCCCCCTCTTAATATTGTCTTGGTTTCTAACAAAAGAATCACCATAGGAAAAAGATAATTTCATGAAGAAACACCTCAATTAATGGTAATTTGTTTTTTAAAAGAGGGGGACTATGTTAAGGCCCTAATAATAATTCACTATTTTTAATTTTTATATGAGGAGGTAAGAAAAAACTTTCATTGTAATTATACCCTTTGTCTCCTATATATACACCAAAGATAGCTAGTCTCAGGATCATCATAAGTTTTCTTGTGTATTGAATTCATTATAAAATTAGGTTTCCATGTAAAAGTGGACTATATTAATTGATTTACTATGAATTTTAAGGTGAATGGCTCATAACATTAACTTTACCTCCATAAATATATTGCCATCTTATCGAAAACACATATTTGATCAATCCTTCCATGTTCCTTCACCTCAGATTCTTAAATAATAGATATTCCTCCACATAATCATGATTTAGTGTGGTATTATTAATCTCAATAGCCACAATTAGACTATCCCACAAGTTTTGGAAAGAATACAACAAATTGATACACTTTTCCTCTTCTATAATAAATATATCCACACTCAATAGTTGACTATTCATAGTATTGGAAGAATTAGATATTATATGATCAAATCACCCTTTATCATCCTTAAAATATAGATTTGTTTCTAAAGAAACAACTTACTGACCAACAATTTTGAATAGTGTAATTTCCCAGCATATTCCATAGTTTATTGGTGGTGTCTTCCTCCAATACATTCAATAATAATAAATCTGTAAGACAAAGTCAAATCATACTTCTCATTTTTCTTTTATGTTGTCCACACTCCTTCATTAAAATTCCAATTGAAGGTGTTCTGTTATTCACAATGATCCATTGTTATAGCTCTACTAGGAGATCCTCCATTTCCATCTTCCAAAACTCAAAAATTTGGCCATTAAACTTCATGATCTCAATTCTTGAATTGCTAGCCATCCTTATTCAATTGAAGTTCTATATTAAGGCCCCCACTGAGATATAGTTATCTCGTATCTAATTAAGAATGTCTTTATTTAATAGATATATGCTCAATATCCTCAACATTTGATAGCATAGTCATCCCTCTATAGATAAAATGAGCTCTAATACCATATTCTAGGCTTAAGGCACTTAATTTACACTTTATATACCAAAGACCAAATACAGATTCAATTAGACATATAAACCAAACTAGAATTTCAATTAACAAAAACCATTAAATGAATGTGAGGGCACCTAAATAATAAAAAATAAATAATGGCATGTCATAAGGATTCACACATCATACAGATATTTTACCGTGGAAACCCTTAACCATGAAAACTAGCCAATATTTGAGTTTCACCACTCTTTAGTTGACTTTCCTTGGTCATCTTGGCCTTTGATGATATCAATTGTTGTAGCATGATATTATTTATTAAAATATTAGCTTTTAGTTCCTATAATATGTTTAGAAAATTGTGCAACCAAAATAACTTGTCTCAATATCCAATATACTCCTCATAGTCATTGATATGTGCTTATAGGTCTATTCCTCGTTTAAGCGGTATTAAGTTTTACGCAATTGTGAGGTTCTTCCCTCTAATTTTGTCAAAAAATTATATTGTTTATGTGGGCCATGCATATATTTATGACATGTCAATTCCCCCCAACACGAATCTTTCCACTTAAGCTTTTTAATCAACCCTAGTCCACATCATCTATGAAGAATGTAGGAAACTCTCATTCTTTAAATACTAAGGGAGTAAATGGAGTTAGTTTGGACATCGTGAGTATAAAAATAGGTTATTTCCTATATATTTCTCATATAAAATGGATACTACATTTATCAAAAATAAATATCTAAATTTTTCCTTTAGTATGGCTTCAATTGTCCAACATTCCCTTATTTTTTATACATAATTTTCCATTTTCCACTCATACAATTATGTGTCAAAGTTCTATCTCATATATAGGGTCAAACAATGAATAATTTTCCTTTGGTATTACGTTCATCATTTCCTTTTCCCACCTAAATTATCTAGTATATTTTTCTCACATCAATTTCTTCATCCTAGGCTTGGACCAATGATTTTATTCTTTGGGATCCAAGGGTGTGATTAGCCTCTTTCCATTCATTTTCAACTTGATTTTGTCTTTTTCTGATGATAATTTCACCTTCATATTATTCCCATGGTTGAATTACTAATTCTAAGTATCATGAAATATATTCAAACAAATTACTTACTTTCAAGTTTATCACAATTACCATCCCATGATGATCACTTCCACAACTTTTAGTAACTACTTTGAAGTTGACTATAGTTAGTATCCCCATGATGATCATTTCCACATGTTTAAATAGACTAATTCATTTCATGAACCTTTGGTCTACAAATTTTAATAAATTTCTTAATCTCATCAAGTCATATTTTCTCACATTAATGACTACAACTTTATAGGAGGATGATGGTTTTCTTATTCATTATATTTTTAAGAATATTGGGGCAATCCTCTAAGGAGTATCCACCACTACACACTTGGTACAAAGCTTGAGGTTGGTCCTATATTTCAATGGAAAATATGGGATTAATTGATGTTCCTTGTTTAATACAAACAATATTTTATTGTAAATCCTCCTTGACAAAATCCACCATTATTTCCATATTTAACATGATAACCTCCTAAATATCCACCTCAACATTAGTACACTCCATCATGTTTTCCTCCTAGATAGTTTTTGTTTTCATCTATCAAATTTTTATGATATATTGTTTAATATTTTGCCTTATTACAACTATTTTGTTATCATTATACTATATTTTTTATAGGTTATTCACATATGGCATACCATTTGGTTTGGGCATTCAGTAATTGTGTACACAATATCTCGTAGTATTGTTTGTTATGATTTCAAAAATTTTGTAGTAATAGCCAACTTGTACTATTATAATATCTTGGTCACTATTGTTGACGTGTTGTTATATTTGTAGGTAATATTAGTAAACCAAAGTTCAATGAGTCAATTGATTGGTTAGGTAAGATTGCAAGAGATGAACTTGAATAGGTCTACTTAGGAATAACTGACTAGGACAATGAGTCAATTAGGTGGTTGAATTTAAGTGAATGAGATGAAAATTCGATGGTAAAATCAATAGGATGATGGTTAAGTTAAAGAGTATTTACCTCAGTTGAAATTCATAAGCAGTCAAGAAATAGATAGAATCTAAATCAACTAGATCAATCAAAACAATTTCATTTGGGTACATGAACATAGTCAATAGAGACTAATGGTTAAAGGGATATTTACTATGGTTTAAATTGGTCAAAAAAAGGTTAGGAATTCTAAGATTCCATGATCCTAGCAAATAATATTCAACCACCTGTACTAATTTGAGAATCTACATATTAGGGTTTTCTATACCTATAAATAGAGCATTATCTAAGGATGATGAGATATTATGAGATTATGAATATTTAGGATTGGAAGAGATTAGGTGAAGTATAAGAAAATTGGTCTTAGGTGTGGACCAAGGTTGATATTCACTACAATCTAGCTTTGATATTTGGTTAAGAATATAAGAGTGGTGAAACTCAAATATTGGCTAGTTTTCATGGTTAAGGGTTTCCACGGTAAAATATCTGTATGATGTGTGAATCCTTATGACATGCCATTATTTATTTTTT
>Ga0115851_100465_pt2 | contig 14010 bp, 9 predicted proteins | sample InSIn2gowninarea_FD_83865 | JGI IMG/M metagenome (GOLD analysis project Ga0115851, IMG submission 83865)
GTAAGAAGATAAAGACTAAGGAATTCAAAGTGGGAGATTTTGTACTTAAAGAGAATATAAATAAGATAGCTACAAATGATGAGGTTAAAGGAAAATTTGAACCAAATTGGTTTGGCCCATTTGTTATAGTGGAAGTAATAGGCTCAAGAGCCTTCAAAGTATCATCTATGGATGGTAAAGAAGAACCCAATACCTTCAATGCCACCCATCTCAAATGCTTCTTTGTGTAAAAATAGTGGCTCTATACCTTGCAACACATCAAAAATTTCAAGTAAGGTACTTGTATCATAGTGTTTTATTTTTCAATTTTTTCATTGTATTGAACTATTTTCACACAACTAATGATGTGTATTACTATATACATGCTTCCCACTGTATAAATTTCAAAAAGAAAAAAGAGAAAAAGAAAAAGGACAAAAATTGTTGATAGTATAATGTCTACGGACCATGGAAATAAAATGGTAAGTCATCGATGGCCAACAATATGGATAGTGATAGTTCAGTCACTTAAAAGATAAAATGATGATACAACTGTAAGGAAGATACAGACATTGATTCATCATCAATAGAATATGAAACTCACTGTGTATCCACATGGTTTTTTCTTTGAACCATACAAAGCATAATATCTTTAGGCCATAGACATATAATGTATGATCTCTAATAGCCATTGATATGGCTAGTGAGAGTTCACTTACTTAAAAGACAAATTATTGATACACCCATAAGTAGATTGATAACATTGATTCATCATAAATGGATGATGCAAATCACTATGTATCCAAAATATTTTCATGCAATGTATAGCCAACATCTTTTTGCAGGTACCTACATCATGAAGAAGGGAAGAAAATACTAAAAAATTTGCACTATCAGTGGCATGCTCACTGTTCCTTCACCATCATCAACGTGGACATTAGTATCATTGCATCATAGAAAAAGCAAACTCTTTTGTATCAAGGCATGGACATGAAAGCATCAATTTCCTAAGTAGTACACATGATGGAATTACCAAATATGTGGTTGAATAGTGCAAAGGGAAACCATTTCAGAGATTGGATGTGGAACCATAAGACTACTTGCTAGCAAAGTTCCTTCCATCACAAAGAAATCATAAGGGGCAAAGAGACAGTTCTTTAGATTTTATCTTGGCTGCACCATTCAAGGAGCTTTCTTAAGGAAACCAAGCCAAAAGGGGGTAGAAAGAGACCCTCATCATCATCATTAAATGGCAGTGCAGATAAAGAGTTAAAAGTTCTTAAAAATTTTACTCTACACTTCTTCTTTGGACATATATATTCATTTCTTGAATCACACCTCCAAAGAGGGATAAAATGTATATGCCTAAAAATGAAATATTATTTATTAAATAATTCATTTTATATCATCAATGATATTTATTATAAAAAAAGGGTTAAATATACACAAGGACATTGTACAATGTAAAAGGTGTCAAATATCAAGAAACACACCTCAAACCATGTAATGTACAATGATCCAAAGAATCAACAAGGCCAAGATGTTGCTATATAAATTCATCAAAGGCAACGAAAAGGGATATCATGCGAGGGCATCAAATATTCCAAGAGAGATTTCAAAAAATACAAGATCACTCTATCCTACCAACAACAGTATTTTGTAACACCACCTCTACATAGATTTTTTAAACCCTTTGTGTCACTTTCATATACTTTTTTATTCTGTTCATCGATCTACTTAATTCATGTAGCCAGTAGTGTGGTATCTTGGGCCGTTGGTGACGTGCATCTCTTTGAATGGATTATGATGGTTGATGAATGGTTTTTGTTATTTCATGTTAGTATGATTGTGATAAAGGTATATTAATTATCACTATTCATTTGATGCCATATTTCTCATATATGCTTCAATCATATATTTTAGATAAATAGTACATCAATTTTATTATTTGAGGTCTACAGATATCATCATCCTTCAATGTTTGGGAAGGTGTACTTTATCTTGATTATGGGTTCTTAACCTACCTTTTCTAACATCATCACCTTTGTACCCCCAAATTATACCTTTGTGATGTCATTTCTCACCTTGATAAGGTCTTTTTAACCTTAGGAGGCTCATAGAAGGCCCAAAATGTTTGGGAAAGAAAATTTGATATTTTTTTATGGGTACCAAAATCATTTTTGTTGAGTTCAGGACCTCAAAAATATTGGGAATAACCCTTTTGATATCATTTCATACCCAAATAGATATTTTTCACCCCAAGAAGCTCATACAAGGCCTAAAATGCTCCTAAAATGACTCGAGAATGTCAAATTCACATTCCTAGAGATCAAAAAGTTTGTTTGAGATGTGTAAATACTCATTGAAAAGGTTTGAATATCTCTTTATATATAAAGAGGAAAATTTGTATTTTGAATAAGTTTTATCTATCTCAAAACCTTTGAAAGTTTCAAGCTTCTTCTTATTCTTGGATCACTATATTGGGGAAGGAGACTCTAAATCCTCACCACACACATTTATTCCTTCTAAAGATACCTATTTTCATATTGATTTTATATAAATTTTAATAATGTATAGGTTTTTATTCCCTACCTAATTATTTGGTACTTCATGTTTTTTCAAAGGGGATTGCATCCTTAAATATTCTAATAAAGGACCTTAGTTTAATATTGTTTGGGGTCATCTTACCTCCACTATATTCTAGAGTATGTTGGGTACCATGGGAAATTTCCTTTTCTAATTCTCTTATTATGATTATTTATCTTGAATGTATTCCAAAGGATTCCTTTCCTACTTCCACTATTTTTCTTGAGTTTCTAGTTGCTAATACTAGAATTTTAAAGTTATCTTCAATTTTATTTTATTAAGTTTCTTATCTATTATTTGTATTAGGATTTTCTCAATCGATTCTATCATTTTCATGGACAAATTTTATCCCTTTGGAGTTTCTAACTAACTAAATGTTAACATTAAAAAATTCATTCATTCATTTTTGTACTCCTTCATTCATTTTGTTTATTCCCTAATTCTTTTATATATTTATTCTTCTAGATTTAAAGATCATTAAATGAAATTTGCTAGCATTATTGTGCTAGAAACCAGAGTTCATTCTTCACACCAAATGGAAGTTGATGTTGTAGTGTATAAATAAAAATTTACAATTAATAAATATAATTAAATTCATATTAGAATTAGGAGCATAAACATTCAATACCTTAAGTCCTATATTCAAGAATGTATGCACCTATATATAAGTAGCAATCCTCAAGATATTGTATGGAGTAGAGTAGATTGAAACATATTTGCAACAAACACTTTCAAATTGTTTGATGCTCAAATATATCTTGCTTGTAATCATATATACCACTTCATTTACCTAATAATGATGATACCAACATTATGATAATAATAGAAGAACTTCATTGATATTTTCCTTATTGTAGAGTTTTGACATGAACAAAAGATATAAAGTATTACAAAGATCAAACCATAATAAATCCTAAATAGATGGCATAAAGAGACACCTATGATAATATAATGAAGTACACTCAACCACATATTAGAGAGATACAATAGGGAATACCATGCGATACTCCTCTTTTTTTATACCTATCAAGAAATAGAAAAGAGTGATAGCCGAAATTCCATAATAATAAGAATATAATGATAATATAAAGATATTTGTAGATAGTATCGTGACTAATGAGAATTGACATTGATTAATACATGATAACACTTTATTAGCATATTAATCTCTTCATGATTTAAATAATATCTTGCATAGGGACATTAAATATGATTTTTATAATAAATAGAAAATCAGTTTTAGGTGTCTACAATTTGCCCCTAAATGGGAACTTGATGAAAAGAATTAAAATTACATATCCATAAAAAATATAGAGAAGTAATAATAATATATACCTCAATTTAACATGTACTTATTTGAATACCATTATTTTGATACCTCTTCAATGTCCCCTTTTTGACTTGGTTTCCCCTAGGATTACACCATCAAGGAGCTACGGAAAAAATATTATCTTCTAGCTTGAAGGATCAATAAGATGTATTTCTACTCTCCTATATTGAGGAATATATCCAAAAATACATGATAGAAACATGTACTTCTATATATATGACATCTTTAAAAGATATAACATTTCATAAGAAAAGATGAAGATAATATGATACAATGAAATGTGATATTTTAAGACCCCCAAAATACTAAAAAAGGAGCCATATAATGTGGAAAGGGTGGATTTTTAATAAATTAAGAGAGAAAAAAAAGAATTCTATAATGAGGTCATGGGATTTCCATGACTAAGTCTTTAGTGATGTTCCAAAAGAATCAAAAGGGACTGTACTTAGAATCATTACACTTCTTATGGACTTGTTTTACCTCTAAGAAATGTAAGTTGATGATGGATATTTTATGATACCATAAAAGAAGAAAAAGGGATTCTATTATGCCATCTCTGAAGAATTATTTTTATGATTGATCTTTCGTTACCTCAAATGACCATAAAAATGGACTCTATTATGTTATCATAGGATTGCCATGAGTTTTTCAAGCTTATTAGAATATATGAAAATATGAATAAAAATATATATTCATTGAATTTATAAGATGAGAGTACTGTAAGAAACCAAAATTGATAATGGATAAGGGCAGAGGAGGTCTAGCAAAGGCTTTCCAGGAATTCATGGGGAGGAGTTCAAGCACCATGGACCTGGGAATGGGAGTAGAAAAACAGACTACTAATGTGGAATGAAGAAAAAGTGGTCCACAAGGTCCAAATGTCTTGCAAAATGGAGTAAAATCATATCGACAAATGCTCAAATGTTCACTATCAGGAAAGATAGGGAAATTTGAGTTTCCTATAGATCAAAAGGATCAACCATTAAAGGAACATGTAAGAAATTGGCTTTTATTTGCAAGAAATTAGAGAAATTCCCAAAAATTAATGTTGAAGATGTAATTCTAGAAGAAAAACTATTAGTTTTGAAAAGATGTCTAATAGGTAAGTTCATGGGGAAATAGTCAGGTATATCCATGCTAAAGGAATGGGAAAAAATAATGTGGAAACTGATGGGTGAGGTAACATTCTCTATGCTTGCTAGAGGAATTTTTGTTGTCTATCTCTATGAGGAAGAGGATGTGGAGCATATCCTAGATCATTGTCCCTATTTTATGGGAAACTCTAGCCATTTTATCAAAAAGTGGTATGAGGGATTTGATTCGAGAACCAACTATATTACTACAATCCTAATGTGGGTTAGACTATTCTACTTACCACAACATCTATGGAATATTAAAGTGGTGGAAAAGGTGGGAAACTCTATTGGTTCCTTTATGAAGACTAATGTAAATTTCAACAATAAGGAGTTGGCCATGATGGTTAGAATTTCTGTTAATGTAAATTTGCAAGATTCCCTCTCAGCAAAAATAAAGATTAATTCCAAAGTGGGGATGTAGCTACAATCTTGGGATTATGAGAGAATCCCCTTTCATTGTAGATGGTGTAAAGAAATAAGATATCTTGCTTCTCAATTCCCTTTAAAACCAAACTCAAAATACCATATTTGCAACAAAGAGGACCATGAAGCTAAGGAATATTTCTCTAAGAAGCCAATAGGTAACAAGAATGGGTACTAGAAATAAATGAGATGAACTTTGAAAGTGCAAAAAAAATGGATATGCACTAGAAAGAAAGCAAAGAAGAGAGTACCAGAGATGAAATGAATGTAAAGGGATCATACCTAATGCCTCTAGACATGATTAAAATAGTAACTAAGCCAGCTAGTTAGGAAATTAAAGAAAAGACACCAAAAGATGGTCTTCACTTTGAATCTAAAGAAGATTCACTTTCTTACATTAAGGTTTAAGAAATAGTAAGGTTGGTGGAGAAATTTCTTCTCTTTCTTTTATTGTAGAAACCCAAAAAAATGGAGCAATTCTCTCCTTAGTAGATAGTAATGTAGAAAAAGAGAATATTATTGAAGAGGATACTATCAAGGAAGAAGTTTTTGAGATTCATCAGGTCATAGGATCCCAAATGGAAACTAGATCAGTAGTAAAAGGTAAATAAGGTATAGGGATAGAGGAGCAGAATAAAGAAACTGATTGGCCAAACTCAAATCCAATTGTAAATGAAAGACTCATAACTAAAGTGGGTAGAGAAGGAGGGAAAGGAGGAAAAGGATGGAATGCTTCTAAGCCCAATGGTGCAAACACTCCAGAGTAGAGTGGAGGTGGGAGAACCATCAGAAGGAGGCACATATGATCATCCTTAGCTAGAACCTTAGGGGATACAACCTCGCTGGTAAAAAAAAGTTACAAAAAATTGGAATAATAAATACAAATAAGATATCATAATTTTATAGGAGACTAAAATTAAAGGTGGTAAACAATAATATATTAGAAGAAGAATTCATATAAATTCCAAACTTGAATCAATTGATGCAGTGGGAAGATCAGGTGTCCTTGCTTTCTTTTGGAACCTGAACATAGTTACAGCTTAAAGAATACAAATTCCAAGCAATAGATATATTTCTATGTGAATCTTTAGTTTAATAGATAATTTTTATTTTTCTCCATATCTTTGTCTCCATATTTATGTGATTATTATTAAGGATACTTAGAGTAGTAAACTATTCTAGTCTCTATTTGTAAAACATTTTTATGGGTATACAGTATTTACTTCAGCAGTGCCTTTGATTATCTTATTTTCAAAGATCCATCAAGTGGTATCAGAGCATTTACAAGGTAATAAGGTTGTTGTTGAGAAAGGTATGCCTAAATCCATAGCTCATTTGTAGTATTTTATCATTATAATTCTTAAATACATACATTTATAGTATTGCTAAAATAATTTTGGTTACTGTTATTGTTAATGGTTGTAAAAACCAAATTTGTTTGCTGTATTTATCTGCATGAATATTTTATCCTAGGTTATCCCTTGTATCATTTTTTGTAACACACTAAGCTCTTTCAACAATGGTTAATATCTAAAAAGTTGTAGTGAAATATGGCCACATAACCCATAATGGATAGAACTCATGTTTATATTTACAACTTCCTGCGTTATTTCTATTTACTGTAACTTCAATGGATTCTACTGTAAATTATTTTATTTTTTCAACCATTGTAATTTATATTAGTTTAACAAAAAAATTTCTAGCAAATGATAGATAATTTTTCACACTTAAAGTCTTTTTTCATGGAAATAAAACAATTACTTTTTAATCTTTATGTTGATGTTTGCCCAAAAAGGGCATGATAATGACTACTCATAAAGTTTACAAACTTTTATTTTCTATTTGCAATATTTGACTAGTTCTTAAAAAAAAACAATTGCTAAAATGAGCAACATTACTTAACAACTATTTTTATGTCAAATCATATTACTATTTTTTAAATATTTTATTTTAATATATATATATTTAAAAAAAATAAAAAATAAATAGTTTAAAATTTGGCCTGTAATCTTCTAAGGCCTCCTTGCTCATGCGAAAATTTATAGAAATTTTTTTTTTACTTTATTTTCTCATTTTTTTTTTTAAAATGGCCAAAAGTTAATTTTTCCAGATCCTTCATATATATATATATATAATCTACTTTTTAAAAAATATATATTTTTTTAATCCTACCGTTGAGCTAATCATTTTGATATAAAACACTTATGCATTTTTTCAAAAAAAATGAATTTCTCAATTTTTTGGTCAGCCCATACTAAAATTAAAGATTTTTTCAACTCTTCCAAAATTTGTTGAAACTTCTATAGATTGGAATATATGAAAATGGGTATCCAAAACTATCACATGTTTTTTCAAATCCCTAAAAAATGAGATTTTATAATCTGCTAAGTTTCTTGAATTATATAAACACAACTAAAATTATTACTATGAAAGATATATAGTTCATAATTATGAAAACTAGTTATAAAGTTTTTGCAACCTTTATGTGTGTTTAAACTTATCAAATAATTATAACTTTATCTTTTTCATGGAAAAATGAAAAAAATGTGTTTTCTTTCTCTCCAAAATACATATCGGATGGGACCAATTATGGCATTTGGGAGCCTAGGATAAGGGTTGAATTCCGGGCTAGACAATTGTGGAAAGTTGTCAATGGAGAAGAAGTTGCACCTGTTTAGCCAAGGGCTCTTTAAGCCTATAATTTGAAATATCGATAAGATTTATCAATGATATTCAGGGTTGTGTATGATGAGATCCTTATGACTATTTCTCCTTGTGAGAATTCTAAGGATGCTTGGGCTTTGTTAAGGCAAATGTATCTTGGGTCTGATAAAATAAAGAAATTTACCTTGTTTTCTAAGATCTTCAACATGACACAATTAGAAAATGAAAGTGTTGTATTTTTGGCAAGTATGAAAGACATGAGGAATCAACTCATAGCTTGCAATTGTGATTGGTTAAATGAAAACCTTATGTGTTTCATTATCATGAGGAACCTTTTAGAGAAATTTACCAATTTTATGGATATTCTCAATACAAGAGTTAATCAAGGAGAAACTATAACTCTTGAGTCTCTCTCTTAGATGCTAATTCAACATGAAGAATCCTCTAAATCCAAGCAAGTCAAAACTCAAGCAACTGTCAAAGAACCAAATGTTGCTCTTAATGTTGTAAAGAAAAATTTCAAAAAGAAAGGGAACTATATGCAAAAGAAAGGAAACAAGAATCAACCATTTAAGAAGAGATATCAAACTAAATAAAAAAATGACCAAAATTAGCAAGGAAGTAACAATAATAATTCTTCTATTTAAAAGCCAAAGTTCGATGGAAATTGTAACTTCTATGGTATTTATGGTCACAAGGAAGCAACTTGTTACAAGAAGAACAAAAATGGAAACTCTTTTGGAAAGAAAAAATTCAAATACAAGAAGAACAATGTGACTGACAAGAATATGAATAAAGAAATATCATCAACTTATGTTTCTTCTCTTTACTCTAATGGTCAATTTATCTCTGATGAATGGATTCTTGATTTAGGATGCATAATGCATATGAGCTTTCAAAAAGATAAGTTTCAATTTTTGCATAAACACAAATATGCTTTTGTTATTATTGGAGATATAATTAAACTAGAAGTTCATGGAATTGGAAATGTTTGCATTAATGGAAGAATTATAGACAATATCTTATATGTTCTGATCTTAGAAGGAATTTATTATCAACATTTCAAATTGCAAAAGAGGGTTATATTATTGAATTAACAACAATTGGTTGGAATATTAAAAAAGGATCTACAACTTTTGCCTTACGAACAATCAAGAATAATTTATATATAGTGATTGAATCATATCCAAAACATTTCCTTTCTATGAATGTTTCTCCAAAAGTATTTTATGGCATCAAAGACTTAGGCGCATTAACTACAAAACCCTACAGATTATGAAGAAAGAAAATTATGTGCATGGCTTGCCTTCAATATCAACTACCATAGGTTTATGTGAAAACTGTATTTTGGGTAAGATGAGTAGATAAATATTTGACAAAGATAATGCAATTAGAACAAATCAGATTCTACAACTTGTGGTTAATGACTTAATAGGTCCATTTCAAGTTAAATCTCTTGGAAGTCACTCATATGCACTGACTTTTATAGATGATTACAACATAATAACTTCTTTGTATTTTCTCAAAAATAAATTAGATTGTTTTAAAAAATTTGTGCATTTTAAATATTTGGTTGAAAATCAAATTGATTACAAGATTAAAATGCTCATATTTGATAATGGAGGGGAATACATAAGTAATGAATTTCATGAGTTTTGCTCTAATGTTGGTATAAAATGCCAATTTTCTATCTCTTACACTCGTCGAAAGAATGGAGTAGCTAAAAGGAAAAATAGATCCCTTATGGATATGACAAGGTGTATGTTGGGTGATTTTCTAAAATTCCTATGGGTAGAAGTAGTAAACACAATAATCTACATTCTCAACAGATGTCTAACTAAAGTAGTAGATGAAAAATCTCCTTTTGAAGCTTGGATTGGTAAAAAACCAATTGTTTCTCATTTTGTAATCTTTGGTTGTGTTGCATACTCCTTTGTAGTATCAAAAAAGAGAAAGAAATTGGAAAATGGATCAAATAAATGCATTTTTGTTGGTTATGATGATCATCATAAAGCATATAGACTTTATTGTCCATTCTCTAGATAAGTAAAAATGGCAAGATATGTTAAATTTGATGAGCAATCTTTTATATAAGATTTTAATGATGATGATATTGTTGAGCATGTTCCAAAGAAGAACATATGGCTTATTCAAACTCTAAAGTATTCTCCATTACAATTAGACATTCCCAAATATAGAGTTACAAGGAGCATGGTAGCCAATATAGCTTTACTAGCCAGAATCCAATAAGAAGATGAGCCTCATTCCTTCAATGAAGTAACTCGGAATCCTCAATGGGTAGAAGCTATGAAATCAGAATTCGATACATTATTAAATAATGAAACTTGGAAATTAGTTCCTTATCCATCCTATAGAAATATTATTGGTAATAAATGGGTGTTTAGAATTAAGTACAATTCAAATGGGAATATTAAGAAATACAAATCCAAACTTATAGCTAAGGGAATTGCACAAAAGCATGGAATTGATTATACTAAAACCTTTTCTCTAGTAGCTAAGATGTCAATTGTTAGATTGATTATTGCTATTATTGCTGCTCAAAATTGGAAAATATTTAAGTCTATATTCTTAAATGGAAATTTGGATGTAGAATTGTATATACATCAGCCAAAAGGGTTCATAATTAGAGAAAAAGAAATATTTGTGTGCAAATTGAGAAAATCTCTCTATGGTTTAAAGCAAGCTCCAAGAGCTTGGTATGAAAAAAATTCTCAATATTTTAAATCCTTTAGGTTCTCAAGATGCTATACTGATACTAATTTGTACATTTTCAATGAAGGAAATGATTTGATTTGATTTTTACTATATGTTGATGATCTACTCATTACAAGAAATAATTTACAAATCATCAACACTTGTATTAGCAAATTAAAATCTCAATATGATAGGATTGATATGGGTTTACTTCATTATTATCTTGGGATGCAAGTTTATTAGTATGAGAATTGTACATTGCTCAGTCAATCCAAATATATTTTTGATATTTTAAACAAGTTTAATATGGCTGACTGTAAACTAGCAGTAACACCCATGGTTCAAGGCATCAAATTCAATATCTCTCAGAAATTGATTCTTACTAATGCTAATACATATAGAAAATTAAATGGAAGCTTGTTATATCTTACAATAACAAGGCTAGATATTTCTTTTGTTGTAAATTTCTTACCCAGATACATGCAAAATCCATATATGGAGCATCTTAATGTATTAAAGAGAATTCTGAGATATATTTATGGAATAAGAAATTTAGCTTTGAATTATTCTTCATTGCAATATTTTGAATTGGTTGGTTATTTAGATGCAAGTTATGTTTTCACATGCATTACTACACATTACATTTCTATAGCCAAATGCAAGTTAGGTTGGACATATTTTGTATTGATATATTTCATGTGCACGTGATAAACTTGGTACTATTTTGGTTTTTTTTTTTGAAATACTTTGATATCATTTTGGATATGTTATTTTTCTACTAAGTGAATTATTTTTTTCTTATTGCAAAATAATTAAGTGTTAATTGTTACAGTTAAATGGATTATTGTAATATTGACAATTTTTTGTTTATTATATGCCAATGTATGCCAGGAGAATTACAATTTTAAATTTGCAAATGGCTGAACTGTAACTATCCAATACTCTTTATGATTAATGTAGAATTTATAAAATATTACTCAAGTATTTTAGAACTAATATATATTCTCTTTACTGCAAAAATGTTTCTTGCATACTCTTAATATGTGGGCTCACTTGGCAACTATGATTGTTGCAATTTACAGCAAGCTATCTCTCTTCTAAAAAGAGCTCTCTTTTGTAAGATAATGTACATATTACTCTCATTCAACATCATTGAATATAATTTTTAGTTACTCTATCATTCTCATCCCCAATTGTATGTCAAGGGGGAGAATTGCTATCATACATGTAATTGTAATCCATATCCCCAAGTAAACCTTAAGGGGGAGTGTTGGAATATTTGTAATGTTCACTTAAGTATATGCAATTATTATTATTTAAAATAAGAACATATGTATCTTGTAGATACCTAAGATTAAAAAAAATATGATCCCACTTCATATTTAAATAAATCATTATGTAATTATATTGGTTGGATATTGACCAGTAGTTAAAGTGGGCTCTCCCATCTATAAATACAACCATTTGGCTGTAGAAATGTAATTTGTAGTAATGCATGTGAAAACATTTTTCATGTAGCAATAAGATAGAATTTTGAGATCTTTTCTCATAGTGAGCATTGTATTAGCAAAGAGTAGAGAAATATTGAGTAAGTCTTGAGTAAGCAAGTATTGCCATTGAAGAGAGAGTTATCAGCTGTTGTTATATTCACTACTAGAGAGTAATATATCATCTTGTTACAGTGGATGTATTCTCATAACTGAGAGGAACCACTTCATATCTTTTTCTCCATATTTGTATGATTTTTGTTGAGGATACTTAAAGCAATAAAGTATTCTAGTATCTATTTACAAAATATTTTTGTAGTTATTTATTATTTACTTCAAAAATGCCTTTGATTATCTTGTTTTCAAATATCCATCATAACACTCTCTCCCAAGAAGAAAAATAATAGCATCATAAGTCAATGATTACATGGCTAAAAGAAGGAGATAGAAACACCACCTTTTTTAAAATGACTACCTTCCAAAGAAGAAGCACAAACAAAATACTATAATTAAGAAAGGGGGATGGATCAATTTTAAAGATGAAGAGGATATTAAAAAAGAAGCTGAAGACTACTTTCAAATTATTTTAAGTGCTAACCAAAAAATAAATAAAGAAAAAATGAATAGGATCCTTCAAAATATTCCTAAAAGAATCTTAGAACAAATGAATTAAAACTTAACTAAGAAAACCTCCTTTGAGGAGGTGAAGAAAGCCCTCTTTACAATGCAAAAAGATAAGGTCCCACGCCTTGAAGATTTTCAAGTAAGCTTTTTCTAATTAAACTAGAAAATAATGGGGAGGCTGTTATGGAAGCAGTTGTGGAATTATTCAAAAGATGCAAGCTTCTTAAAACTTGGAATGCAACTTTTTTATCCCTTTCCACTAAAAAAGATGCAACTAAATATCTAAAAGACTTTAAACCCTTAAGCTTATTAAATGTTGTGTATAAAACTATAACAAAATTTTTATATGAATAATTGAAATACCTTCTCCCTGAATTTATTTCTAAGGAACAAGATGGTTTTGTTAGCATGAGACTCATAATAGATAGTATCATCTTGATGCATGAATTGTTGCATTCTATAAAAGATAGAAAAGAAGAAACCATGATTCTTAAATTAGACATGGAAAAGGCCTATGACAAAGTAAATTAGGTTTTTTTGGAGGGACTGCTGAAAAAATTTAGGTTTTTTATAAAATGGATTGATTAGATTAGAGAATGCATATCAACTACAAGATTCTTAGTTATAATAAATGGATAACTAGTAGGTTACTTTGGGGTTGGAAGAGGACTAAGATAGGGAGATCCTATATCTCCTTATCTATTTATAATTATGGCTAAATCTTTGGTCAAGACTATTAAGAAAGAACAAGAAGGGAGAATAAAAGGGATAAAATCGATAAAAGTTGTATCAACAGTGACTCATCATCAATTTATGGATGATACAATCCTTGTAGGGAAAGTGCAGGAAAGAGAAGAAAAATCCTTTAAGAGAGTTCTAATAGATTATGAAATAGCTTCTCACCAGTGAATAAATTTGTAGAAGAATAGAAATTTTTTATCAATACTACTAGTGGTAAACAATAATATATTAGAAGAAGAATTCATATAAATTCCAAACTTGAATCAATTGATGCAGTGGGAAGATCAGGTGTCCTTGCTTTCTTTTGGAACCTGAACATAGTTAC
>Ga0115851_101055_pt1 | contig 14008 bp, 8 predicted proteins | sample InSIn2gowninarea_FD_83865 | JGI IMG/M metagenome (GOLD analysis project Ga0115851, IMG submission 83865)
GGTCCAGCTGAGGACTTCCCCAAACGCCCAAATCCTGAGTGATTACTTCTGCACATTTAGATCTGATTGTTAGATTAATAGAGATTCAAAAAGGATCATAAAATCATCAAGAAATAGAGATACCTGCTACTTCTATCAAATAAAAATGATATTATAAAAACCCAGAAATTTGTGCAAAATATATGTACACAAATCAATCCTCAAAGGCTATTAACCAAAAATGCAAATAAAAATAGCAGAGTGTAAAGAACAATATTATCACATAAATTTGAAAGAGGAACACCACGGTCTGAAACCCCAAAGTCTTTTGTTTGTGCAAGAACATATTTGAAGATTCCAGGTGATTTTTGTGGATTCTGGAGAGAGATCTAAGCCTCGGAGGGCATCTCCATTTTGTTTGCACGTTGAAGATAAATATCAAGAAGATCGTGGACAATTTTTTTTTAGGGCCTTGAGGCCTGGTGCTGGCCATCTCCAACCTCTTCCTCGACGTCCCTTTCAGCCTTATGGCCTTCCCTCTTTCTCTAAAATTCTCTCACAATTTTTTCCTAAAAATTTCCCAAAAAATTTTAACAAATTTTTAACTAAGTTTTTCACAAAAAAATTCCGAGTTGAGGGTTTTCAGTGATTCAGGTAACATATCTTCAAGGAGTCTTCAAGCCCCTAAGGGCTGATTGGTGCACACCCTCTAACTTTTCATCGTTTCATTTTGAAAGCAAGGTTAATATTGACATAGATTTGCAATTAGCTGAAGTTCAACAACAAATTTAATTTATATTTTTAGTGCTATGCAATTGCAGAAATAGAAGTTATCTAAAGTAACTTTTTGCATACAAATTTCTAAAAATTGTTTCACTGCTGTTCAATAATTTATTTACGAGTTTTTAGATCAAATGCATCAGTAGATTAGAAATAATTAAAGATAATTTTTCTGAATTGTAGTTACCAGTTTGTCATATAGAAGTTTCCGCTGTTATACATAGAAAAATCTGAATATTGCATGGTCACAGGATTGTTGTTTTACAATATATTGCTCGCATTAACGCTTGATTTAAGAGCAGATTACTAGATTAATATTTTATTGATGTAATATGAGTTTAAGCACTTAATCTAAATTCTAAAGTACATTTGTTTTTACATGCTCATGCAAGTAGGACTAATTTAGTTTTACTTATGTATCCAATGATCTTTGATTGAGTACTTCATGCAAATGGATTTATGAATTTAAAGTGTTTTATTCCCAGCATTTTACATTTCAGTCTTATTGTACATTTCAGTAATTACTTGTGCAGATTTTACATTTTACATTGTTGGTATAAGTACCTGTTTTCACATTAAGATCACCATTTTTCTGAGCCTTAAGTTAAATAACATTTAAGACATATTCCAGAAATAATTTTAGGCCTTCATTTAACTAAAATTAAACAAGTCCTTGCATTTCACATAGCTTTAAGTTTTGCATTTGCATATGAGACAGTCAAGTCATTTAGCAGCAATTTCACATCCTTTACTTGGACTTTATTTCCTCCGCAAGGCACTGGTATCACTTTCCTCAAATCATTTTGAATCCTCAAAATCTTGCACAATCTAAAACAAGTATTGGTTGCTTAGATGTGTCTCCTAGGTTGGTTGGTTCCCAACTAATATTTCCTCTTTCCATTTCCATAGGGTCTAGCCCCTTAATCTGCTATTGGGAGACAACTCAAACAGAGTGATTGGGGATCAATGTGGCAACCCCTGATTTGAGTCGTTGTTGCGGTGCCTAGACATTCTGTGCGACAACACTTCTCATTGGGGTCTGCTTCAATTTCTTGGATGATTAGGAAGCAGAAATTGGTTGCTCTAAGCACCGTTGAGACCGAATACATTACAACTAGTATGGCCTGTTGTGAGGCTGTTTGGTTGAGGAAGCTATTTAGTGAGCTATTTGAGCATGTGCTGAATACCACCGTGATCTTTTGGGACAACCAGAGTGGGATTCGCCTTTTAGAGAATCCCGTGTTCCACAACCGCTCCAAGCACATTGATATCAGGTACCACTTTATTTGGGATATGGTACAACGAGGAGCATTAAGGCTCCAACACATCAAGATTGATGAGTAGGTCATAGACATTCTCACGAATCCTTGAGAGAAGGTGAAATACTGAGCCTCCTGAGAGAGACTTGGAGTCGTGGAAAGACCCTCCCATGAGGGTCCCGCTTGAGTTGGACATTGAGCTCTGGGAGCAACTGGGGGCTTGGGGTACTTCTTAGAGCTATGAGCGACCGCAGGGTGAGTGGTTCACCTTCCTCTGTGATACCCCATGATGGTTGACATGTGCATAGGGTGAGTGGTTTACCTTCCTCTGTGATACCCCATGATGGTTGACATGTGCATAGGATGAGTGGTTCACCTTCCCCTACGATTGATGACACGTGTAGGGTGAGTGGTTGACCTTTCCCTGCGATTGACATATGCATATGATGAGTGGTTCACCTTCTCCTATGGCATATGAGCAAGATGAGCGGTTCACCTTCTCTTGCTAATGCCCCAACATATCTGGCCAATGAGTTGGGAAAAGTGGATAGGGACCATAGCACTATCGATGGATGCATTGTGTACTGCCGTACTCCCTATGTCTAGGATGCGTAGTGTTTAACAACTTGATCTGGGATCAAGTTTGATTGAAGTTCTACCTTTGGACTGACTTTTGTTAGTGGAGGGTGGTAACGTCTTGTGACTCACTCTCGATCGATTCTTCTTCATTATTCATATCAGTGTTCAGCAGAGCAGAAATGAGATGAGATACAAAGATGGTTCATGGCGACAGGATGGCATGATGATCGATGATGATGGATGGATTGATAGGTGGAATTCTCCCTAGTTGAGAGGGATTGTTAAAATTGGCAACTAGGGCCAATTTCCACTTTGGGTAGCTCATTTGATGGAGACGATGATTGCATTGAATTCCTCTTTTCGAGAGGACCAAATTTGATCTAAAGATCATCAAATTTGGAATAGCAGAAATGTGTTTTTGAATTTATGCCCTCACATAAATTGTTCAGGTCGGCCACATCATCTGTAGGCTTATGAAGCCCAAGAGACATGTCACTTCACCCTCAATGAATTGTATAAATACAAGTGACCTCTCACCTCATTTGGCATCATCATCACTCACACATTCTTCTCTCTCCTTTTCTCATTGGTTCGTACAACTATTGGGCAAATCTTCCCTCTCACACGTGTGGCAAGGAGGACGAATTTTCTGTGGGTAGATTGCAGGGTTGAATTTCAGGACTGTTGCAGGGGTTTGACTAGTGTTGACCAAGGAGTATTTGACTGAGTTTGACTGCATTTTTCTTAGGATTATTTTTGTTTCTCTAGACCACATTGTTGGGCACAAAAATCAAGAAATTTGGGCACTTTGACCAGCGTTGACTACAACATTGACCGCAGAAAATTACAGTAGACTCTCCCTCTTTTGACTGAATTTGACTAGACTTTGAAGGGCTGTTTTGGGATGACTTTGACCAACAAGTAAGGCTTAGTTTGACTAAGGTTCACTGAGCTCAAGGAGGCAAATTTGACTGTTGCGTTGACCATCTTTGACATTTTGGTTAGGGCTGAATTTGACTGTAGATTTTAGAGTGTTGTTTTGTCTTTGATTTGGTAGGTCAATTTTGACTTTTTGTACTCTCTGCCGAACATTTGATATAATAATAAGGAGAATTGATTAAAGGGTTTTCTCCACATTGGGGTTTTCCCCTAGCATCCACCAAATCTGGTGCCCTCTTGTCTTGGCTTGTCTTCTGCATTTTATTTTATGTTCTATCTATAGTTATTGTCAATGTGATTTATGGTTAATGTGATTGCTATTGGAAACTAGTTTGGAAATTGTCATTGGGCTGCTTAAAGTACATCGAAGTAATTGTGCTAACAATGGAACATACCATTGTTACCTAAAATTAACAAAACTCCTTTCAAACTTATTGGCTACTCATCCATTTGCATTTTGCGTAGGTGCAACTATAAGTTTCTTCCCCTTGCCCTTCTTCTTGTTTGGACATTGACTCGCATAATGTCCATATTTATGACATGCAAAGCACTTGACTTTGCTCATGTCCTTGTTTGAAGATGCATCTCCACTTGAGTTCTACTTGGCCTTCGCCTTGCCCTTCTTTGCTTTCCCAACAAGAGCAAAGGTTCTCCTCATCCCCACCCTTATGCTGTCCACAATCAATGACTCCTCCCTAATCTCCTTTTGGGTGAATTCTTCCCTTAGTCCAATCTGGAAGCTTGTCGCGTGGGAGGATTCTTGTCACAAAGGTAGTGGATTGTTTAGAGAAACAACTTAAGGCTATCTTAACAAGCTCATGCTCTTGCACAACTTCGTCAACAATTGCAATTTCATCTCGAACTCACTAAATGCTGGTGCGATATGAAGCCACTGTGTCTGATCTATTCATTTTAGTGTTTCTCAACTTCTCTCTTAACACCATCTTTTGATTTTGGTTATTTCTTTGGTAGAACGTTGTCAAAGATATCCCCATGCTATGGGTTTTCTTCATCTCTAATATGTGAGGGATGACATGATCCTTCCCAACATCCAAAATGATTTGTCTAACCTTCACATCCTTCAAGTTATGGTGGCTTGTGCTGTAACATCTAAAGGAGGTAGGATACCAGTCCTAACAAACTCCCACAAGTTGTTCTCAATTAGAATTAGCATGATCCTCTCCTTCCATGGACTGAAATTAGAAGCCCCTTTTAGCTGGTCTTCAAATCTCAACCTGCTTGAGGTCATTTTATCCATATCAAACTTTTAGCTACAAAACCCTTGCTGAAAATAAAAGTTTGCTGAATAAACTTTGTTGTTATAGCCCTTATACTGCTGATTTTCTCTTCTTCATTGTTAATAGAGCTTTGATACCATGTTAATTTTTAAGTACTGGTTTTAGATTTTTCTTCTTTTGCAGCTATTTTACCCCCAGAAAATATTTTACGTAGCAAATCAATTGTTGATAAGTGGTTGTCATTGATGTCAACCCAAGCAACATCGAGTGTTTCTACGGACTTTGTCACTCAATATGATGTGGCAATTCTTGGAATCTCATGTTAGGATCCTTCTAGATAGATTCTCCTCGACGAGATGTTTCTGGTGGTACATGTTGAAATATGTAACTAGGTTCAGTCTTCATAATGACATATGTAATCATGATTTTGATGTAAAGTGAAAAATAAATTTATTACTGTTATTCTTGAGGCATGGGTCTCAAGCTCAAGGGAAATTTATTTTTAGGTCAAAGTACCCATTGAGTGCTTCTAGGGCTTGTCATTTAGTGTATAAGTCAAATGAGTCATTGTCATGTATTGAAGACCCATTTGGGCATGTTACATGTTATAAATAAAATTATGTGAGTCAAATTTAGGGTCAAAAGACCCTCTAAGACCTTGTCATGTGCTAGCAATCAAGCCGGCCTTCAAAATGAGCATCTGGCCTATCTAGAAGGACAAGTTGGCCTATTAGTCTCTTAAAAAGCCTATATATAGATCACTCGACCTCACTTGAGGAGATCATTCATTCAACACACAAGAAGTTCGATCAACCCAAGAAGAAGAAGCCTTATACCTAGTGAAATAACGAAGAGATAAAAGAAAGAAGAGCGAAGTACTGTTGGGTCTGTTTTTGGGCTATATTCCTCATATGCGATGATTAGGGCATCATTTTGCTGCAATAGAGACCAAAATTGTAGTCACACAAGAAGGCCTAAATTTGTCTTTAAAGAGCTCAAAGTTCATGCTGAATTGTTGGAGAAAAAGCTTCTCACCAAGCGAAGAAGAAAGGACTATTCCTCCATATTCTCTCTCATACGTGTGGCGTAGGGTTTCTTCAGTAAGGCCGAGTTGCAGTGAAGAAGTTGCAGGTTCGAAAAGGAGGTCAAAGAAGAAGCTATTGCTATTGGAAGGCAAGTTTGACTAGTGTTGACCACTGGAGTTGTACCTAAAGATTTTTCGAAGACTCCATGCCCAAGGATGTACCAAATGCTGCTTGTTCCATCAGAAATCATCATATCACTAGATTATTTTCAGCTCTACTTCTTCCATTGTACCCAAATTCCACAAGCCCTACAAGGATGATGTAAAGTGATCCTAGTATGATGAGTTTGAGTCATGCAACAGGCCTAGGTAGCTTGAGACCTTGTCATCAAGTGAGTCTACTATGGGAGGTTTTTTTCACTTAGTTAATTATCATTTTCCTCAAAGTGTTTAATAATTAATTGAGTTTTTTCCTCCAAGCATACCCCCAAAGCCAGTGTACGATTTGATGGCGAGGCCTTAGGTGAGTCCTAGTGTCTAGAGTCATTGTATATTACCATGCTAGATCATTGTAAAATTTCGTGGAGTTTGGTTAGGTCTAGGGGGTCATTTTTTAATTTTTAAAATTTCCTACAGGGCGGAAATTGAAATAAAATTTGTATATGAAATGTAATAAGTGATGTTTAGAGAAGTTGTATGGCATATGAGTAATAAAAATTACACCTCTCACCTTCAACTTTCTACTATGACACACTTTGAGGGGTTAAAAATGTGTTCTAGGCCCTCAAAACCCACTTTTCCTAAGTTTAGGTGGAAATCTGGTAATAAATTAAACCAGAGATAAATCAAATGTAGAGAAATAAATTGCTCCATGTGACAAAATGGCATGGAAATGACTTGCAAATTATCCCAAGTCAAAGGACAAGTTGGAGGATGATTTGGCATGTTGCATCCTAAATGCATAGCCCACTCAAGGAAATCAAATTTCTTGACACAAATGCAACAACTTTTGACTGAGAAATTCGAATTTGTGGAGTTAATGCACATTTGGGAGGATTTGGGAGAATATTTGGCAGAGATTTTTATGGAAATTGTCCCCACATTGGTTCCCACCCATATACACTTGTCATTTCATCATGGAATTCGATTTTGCTTGAGGGATTTTTGATGCTACTTGGGAAATTCGAATTTGCATGAAGGTGCTTTGGGATTGTCACTCATTTGCTTTGGGATTGTCACTATTTGCCTTGGGATTGACTCTCAAGCTTCTATATAAGAAGAGCTTTGTGCTCTCACTTATAGATCCATTGTTTACTAGCCATTGTGCTTGCGGAAGTGCTGCTACTTTGTACACTTTTCAAGAATATCTATAAAAGGACTTTGGGGGTCCATTCATGGGTGTTATTTCTTTGGAGCATGGCGCATTGTGAGCTATTGGTATAATCTTCTTTATGCTTTGAATCATTTTATTTTCATATATTCTTGTAAACTTGCTAGTGCAAAGGTATCTTGTATTAACATTTGATTTGAAAGTAGGTTCTAGAGTTTGAAAGTTCTAGTTTGTTTTCAAATAAATTTTTACAAGTTTCAATTCATTGTTTTCTTATCTAACTCTATATGGACTAACGTTTGATTTGAGTATTGTAGAAGAATTTTTGTTGGATCAAGCGCGAGGGGAATTCTTTGGGAGAACAACCCACCCTTGGAGTACCTTCAAAGAAACTCTTATTTGTTATTTGGATTCAATTAGTTTATCTTACGAAAAGTTTCTTGCAGGGATTCATTTGGGCATAACTTGTATACAAACAATTATTTTAAAAATTTAAATCTTTAAAATAGTGCTTCATTGATTCATATTAGCTATTTGAGAGCTTTTCTAAGCTAAACCAAGTGACGGGGTTCACTCCTATCACTTGATTTGGTTTCTTGTATATTATTTAATTGCTTTCATATTCTCTCTACATTAATTTGTTTCTTGATCTTGCAGCCCATTGGTAGAGTGATGGTGATAAGAGCATCAAGAAAGGATCATACAAACTCTAACATTTTTTTTAGGACCTCTCAACCCCTTTCAAAGTCGAATTTTTTGAGGAGGTCGTGGATAAAGAGGAGGGCTGCTATTTGGCAAGGCCGTGATACTTTTTGAAGAGGATTGGCTCCTTGTTTTGTGCAACATTGCATTCATCTTTGGAGACCAAGCCTTGGGGCATCAAGAGACACTTAACTTCTTCAATCTTGACAATTTTTTTCATTGTACTTACTTCATTTTCTGAATTTGACTTTCAAGAAGGAGATCTAGAGCTTGAGAAGCATCATTGAATTGTAAAGACTCCTCTTGAAGATTTACTTGAGACTTCTTGAAGGTTCCTCATCTTGTAACATCTAATAAAAGTTTAGTTTTTCTTGTGGGAGTTTGGGTTTTCACCCAAGGCATCATTTTCTCTTTTTGCAAAATGAGGAACACGTGGGTGGTTTGATTTTGAGCTAGTTTTCTTAGTTTTTCATCTTGCATGCCTTGAAATTAACACAACATCACTTTCACAATTTAATTTTTTGAATTTGCTTTTGTTACTATTTTTCATGCTTTGCCATTTCAAGTTTACCTTTCAAACACAATTTTAGATCTTACTTTTGGAAGCAATTTATTTTATGCAAGGCATCTCATTTCAAGTAGCAAAGTCGATTTGGTTACTCTAACAATTTGCTTCATGTTGGCTTCACAACAGACTCATTATTTATATGCTCATTTATGTTATTTGCTCATTTTACAAGCATATAAATTTCAAGCTTCATTGCTTTAGTTTGTTATTAGTTTATCCTTTGTCAAAGCAATTATTTTGAGCAACTCACAAATCTTATATGTTCATGAAGCTTATGTATCTTGCATTATCTTGAACAACTATCTTTCTTTAGGCACAATTCCATTTACTTGAAGCAAAACATTTAGTAATCTTACTTAATTCATGTGCAAGCTAATTTACTTTTCCAATTGAGTTTACATTTTGAAATTTACTTTGAGGGCTATTTCCATTATATTGAAAGCATTACAAATCTCTATTTGGAAAACTTACTTGCATATCATATTAGACATTTTAGTGTAGTTGCATCTTAACTTAATTTACCTCCAAGCATAAGCTTGGTTGAAAGACATTTTTAGGGACCCCTTTCTTCCATCAGTGTGGGTACATAGACCCTCTTGTGTGGTTAACATGATGACCTTGCGGTCATCAGAGCCACATTCTTTGCAGCGCTGGAGGCATCGAGTGCGTTGAGTAATCCAAAGAAGTTATCGTTAATATAGTCGTTGCTGTCTTTCTCTTGGACCCCTTCCACAACTCACATAAGAGACTTATTTCAAGATAGTCAAAAGAAAGATCACATCTATAATAAACATTTAGATTAAAAATAACCAAGATAATTGCATTTAATTTTAGTATAGGTGCATTTCATGCTAATGCATTTTAATATTTTATTTGCAAATTATCTATGTACTTGTCATTGATGAATATGTTTTGAATTGAGTACTTTATTTGGGCAAGTATCATCTTATTTATTTTTGCAAGAAAAGTTCTAACTTGTTTCCTTTGCAACTCATTTCCATATTGCTTCCTTGCATGCTTTGAATTTATGAATGATCATATATTTTAAAAATGTTTCTTGAAAGCATATTTTATAGCTTGCATTAGTATCATATTGTGCTAACATCTTTTGTTTGATTGAGAAGATTGCTTGTGTTTCAATTTGAAACACTTCATTTTATTTTGAACAAGTATTATTTATTTTTAAAACAATATTTGAAGGCACTGGTTTTATATATGCTCATAGTTATCTCATGTGTTGATGGTTATTGAAGTTTATTTTATTTTATATTGTTCACATTATATTTTCTGATAATCTTAAAAGTAATCTATTTCACTCTAACATCTCCTAGAAACCTTTTAACTTAGTTTTCCTTTAGGGACCACCCCCTTTAGCTAACCTAGGAGAGAGCTTAAATGAAGAGAGTTGGGAATAGGTGATAGCCCCATCTCTTTAATTTGTCACCAACCACACCTTGTGGGGTTAGGGGCCTTTCCCACTAACTTAGGTGTGCGTGACAGGCGACAACAACTAGCATTGAATTTGTGAAAGAGGACTTCATCAAGAAAAGATTTGACTTGGTCTTGGAGGGTCTTGGTCAAGAGTCATAGGACTTGGAATTCGTCACTTGAAGTTCTATAAGAAGAGAAGAATTCTTGTGGGTTTTCCTCTCAAGAGGAGAGGTTTTGGCCCTAGCTGATTGCTTACATCTTGTGTCGTATTGTCTCATTGATTTTATTGTTTGGTAGCTGTTTGATGATAAATAACTCTAATAATAATAAAGTGAAAGAAGAAGCTAATCAAAGTAAAAATATATCACAAGTAGTTATGAAGTTAAGAGAGCTGCCCCCAAATTTCTCAACATGTAATTGTTGGAATTTCTAAGTCTATCTGCTAGAAATCCTTCCTGTACTTTCTGATTTATTTCTTCCTACTTGTTCTATTAATTAACAAGTTATTTAACATGTAAATACTGAAAATAAATACAAGTACAGTCTTAAAACATACAGATTATCAACTGAAGGAAAGACAAGCACACAAGTGACATCGTTATTTTTGGACTAATGTCCCCGGAAAAACTCAATGCGGGAAAACCGATGCAGCTATCTCAGGTTTTTATTGTTAAGAAGTTTCAGAATACAATCTGGGTGCCAGAAATGGTTCACCGAACAGAGAATGCCCTCGGCAGTAGTACCTTTCAGTCGGAGACAGATATCAACTCCAATCTGCCCCACGAAATCTCCTAACGTTAACCTCTAGGGTCTGCGTCAGCCTCTCTGGCCCAACGTCTAACTAGCGTCAGCCTCTCTGGGCCCTGTGTCAGCCTCTGTAGCCTCAACGTCTCCCATGCTGACCCTCCTCAGGCTCTGTGCAGCTCCTGGTTGCCTCTGCGTGGCCTCTAGCTGGCTCTGCTCAACTCCCTCCCGGCTTCTGTGCTAATGCTCCCGGTACTATCTCTGCCTCTCTGTCATTGCATTCACTGCCCCTCAGCTGCAACTCTGATCACTCCTTTGATTTCCTTAGCAAGCCCTGCCCTAGAAAATCGAATTCTTGATCAACTCGGTGTGTTCTCCAAGTGACCCTCAAGCCTCCTCTTATACTTTTCTCGTTGACAATTCAACAATCGAGATTAAGTCCCTAATCAACGACTAAGATTAGATTTGGCTTGATCCATGACTTTTGGACCATTCTAACTCAATTTTATATTAATTCACATTAATATTTTATTTTCCCTAAGTTTGGACTTAGGGACTCCATTAAAAATATTAATTATTTTAATATCTCCCAAACTAATTAGATTTTGCCCAAACCATTTTTGGGTATTGGAGATCTCATGTGCTTTAGCCTCTCCACCAATTTTCGTCGCTAGAGCACATCCGATGCCACTCCAAATCAACAGGAATATGAGCTAAGGTGACAAGACAAGAGAAGGCAACTTGAAGAAGGATCATCAAAAGGAGTATCAAGAAATTCAAGACATCAAGGAAGGACATATAAGGGTCGAGTACATCATTAAGGACTAAGGAGCGTTAAGAAAGACTACTCATCTCTTAATCTAGAAGTAACATCAAGAAGGTCATCTCAAGAAGAAGACCTCAAAACCCTAGCTTATTCAAAGAAGGGTCCTACACTAGAAGCATTCTTGGGATGCTCACACAATCATCTTCATCACAAGGAAAAGAAGACCTCAAGGACCTTATGTCCACTCAAAGAAGGACTATACACTTGAAGCATCTTGAAGCCTCCATCCCAAGGAAGTAAGAAGAAGCATTGCCATCATCTAGGTGATCTCCTTGAAGAAAGGATCACATTTCAAAAGCATACTTATGGAAAACATCTTCATCAAGAAGACATCTTCAATTATCATCATCATCACGAAAGGCATCAAGTTGAAGATTTCATCATTAAGGAGCATCTTCACTTGACGAGTAAGTATCTTTATATCTATGTCTGAATCTATCAAAATGACATCATTTTGCAAGGAAAGCAATAAATTGGTTGGGTGATCAAACTTCCTTGCATGGAAAAAGAGGATAGACCTAATCCTCATAGATAATGAAGTTATTGGTCATGTCAATGGTAAACTCTCCAAACCATCTGAAGAGCAAGCATTATCAAAGTATATGAAGGGGGAGATAAGGGCTCAAAGGATTCTTATAGAATCCAAGGATCCCCTCATCTCTTATATAGCAAAGTTGGAGACATCAAAATAAATCTATGATAAGCTAGTGGAATTGTTCTCTGTAAACATTGCTGGAGAAGTCACATCATTGAGAATTGAGCTATACATGATGGCGTTACCAAAGGAAGAAGGAATAGCCTCATACTTTATGAGGCTGTCACAAATAAGAGACCAACTACAAGAGTTGGGGGAAATAATGCCCGACACAGAGATGACCCCCGTGGTGCTCAATGCACTACCATATGAATGGGGCAATTTTGTATCAAGCATCTATGGAAAGAAAGAAGCCACCCCATTCAACGAACTCTGGTCATTGTGTAAGATTGAAGAAATCTGGTTGAAGGCAAGAAGCGACGTAGAACCCAGCGAAAAAGTTCAAGCATTTGCTGCGGTGGATAAGAGAAAGGGAAAGTTTGGAAAGTTTGGTCCTCAAAAAAATAAGAAGATTGATATGTCAAAGATCCAATGCTATGAATGTCGGGAATATGGGCATTTCAAGAGGGATTGTCCAAAACTCAAGAAGGAAAACAAGAAAAGAAAAGAAAGAATTGAAGCTGATATCATCGAAGAAGTAGAAGATCTTGATGAGAAGAAACACAAGAAGGAAGGGATATACCTCCACTATTAATGTTTCTAACTTTCTCAAGTACATAGCAAAGAGAAGTAGGAGGTGAAAAGACATCTACCATGATTAAAAGATTACTGTAATTATGATAGGATGCATCATATTAGGAGATGGCATCTTATTAGAAACATACGATTGAAGCAAGAGCTCATGAGATCATTATAGAAGCTTGAAAGAATAGTTGATGAAGAAGTCTACATGGTGGTAGCAGTCCACATAGAAAGGAAGTAGCTCTTGGTAAACTTAATGAAAGCATAAGAAGTGTGCATGAAGAAAGTCATCCAGCATAGAATTCACCATACACCATTATCAATAAGAAGGAGCATTTGCAAGATGAGGATAATAAGATCCTCCATTGGAATCTTCATTAGTGTTAGAAAATTAGAAAGGCAAACATATTTTCTTTATATTGATAATTACTTGTGATATTCTGATGTTCCTCTTTTAACTTTAGTTCATCAAGCAATTACCAAAACAATAGCACAAAGATCACATACACTACATGTAGGCGGACAACTAGGGAAAAACCCTTATCTAGGGGAAAACCCAATCAACAACTCTTCCTTAATAACTTCACGAGATAATCCAAGACTCTTGACCTAGAGACAGACTCCCTCCACACCAAGTCAGCCCTTTCTTCCTTCTATAGATGATAACCCTTTCAACAACAACTTCAACTTAGCAACAAGAATAGGCAACAACAACTTCGACCTAGCAACAACAACCTTGACCTAGCAGTAGCAACTTTGACCCAATAGTTAGCCCAACAAATACTTTGACCCAGCAGCAACACTTCGTTCTTCCAACAAATGGCCTAGTAAATCCACATAAGTGAGAGAGAGAGACAAACCTAGAAACTTCAATCTTCTTTCTTCTAGCAAATCTTCTCCTTTTGCAATTTCACACTTTTTCTGCCTCCTTCTCGAGTATTGAACTTGAGTGAGTGAGAATGCTCCAAATGAATTCAAACTGCTTCAATCTATAGGCTTCTAGTGAGGTTGAATTACTCTGTTTGAGGCCGACTTGATCTCCTTGAAGCTGGCTTGGTGTGGAGGTGACAAATGACTTATTTGACTCAATAATAAATATTTTTACATGATTCAAAAGCCCAAGAAGGGTCTCTTAAAATAGACAATGACTCTAATGACTCAGAATAAATCCTAGAAGTCCTCAATGGTGACTTTGATCTAAAACATGATGACCCAAGCATGAAACCCATGCTTTAATAAGTCATAATAATAATAATAATAATAATATGTATATAATTTTTTTTTCATTCTTTTGATAAATACATTTCGTTATGACTCAAATACAATTCACGAA
>Ga0115851_100967_pt2 | contig 13995 bp, 19 predicted proteins | sample InSIn2gowninarea_FD_83865 | JGI IMG/M metagenome (GOLD analysis project Ga0115851, IMG submission 83865)
CTTGCTAGTGTAAATTTCACCTTGACACCAGAGACCATTTCTCAAGCAATAGGAATACCGAATGTAGGTGAGGAGTGGAACAAAAGAATGCAGGTAGAAAAAGTACATTATGAACCATATATCAGGCCTAGCTATGTGACACAGCTCAGCAGGGTGTTTCCATGCCGGTTTTTGAAAGAATCCTATGCGCCATTGATGAGACTCATTATCAGATACTTCAGTTGTGAGGGCCGCTTATCACTCCTCTATGCATACCATATTAGATTGTTGATGCATTTCACGAGAGTGAAGATGATGAACATTCCATATTTCATGTGCCGAAACATTGAGAGGATGACTACTCTTGTGCAAAAGAAGATTCCTGAACAGCAATACAATAGCATTTACCACTATGCGCTCATCAAGATCATTGTTGTGCATCAGCTTGGTTTGCAGGGTATCACATGCGAAGACTTCATTTCCCATGATTTCTTCACAGCTTCAACATCTCATCAGGAGGTTTTCCATCATATAGGTGAACCTTCATCTCAGCATGGAGGTCAAGAGGCAGAGACTACTAGTATGCTGACATTTGTCAACTATCAGAGAGGCATGAGAGGATTGTTTACAGTAGCCCGACGAGTACTATCTCCACTTGGGGTGGAAGGGGTCTCATTGCCGTCATTAGTAGTACAGGTACAGGACAGAGGCAAGAAGCCTATGCAGCATGAGGGCCCTTCAGGAGGCCTAGACACTGATTTCATACTCATCGATGATGATGTGAGCTCTCCTAGCTCAAAGCTGAGGGAGGCCATTCAGGAGCAGAAAGCCGAGATAGATGCATTGACCAACAAGTTGCAGAGAGATCAATGGCTTAAAAAATATTTGGAACAGCGAAACAAACAACTGGAGGATCAGCATACAGTCATGGAGTTATAAAACATTCGGCAAAACTGCCAAGCTGCCAAAGGAGGAGGATAGAGTTCACTTCTTTGGAGCAGAAGATAGAGGCTGATCGAGAGACTTGGCTTGAGAGGGTCAATATTCATCTTGAGAAGCTGTTGGTGAAGGCAAACAAAGACAAGGACATGCTCAGGCACATGAAAAATCATTATTGGGCATGAACTCATGTTTGCAAAGCGAGGATCAAAATCCTGAAGGCAAGACTAAGGAGAGCAATAAAACGACGCAAAAGGCATGATAGGCTCCGAATCTTGACCGAAGCTTCTTTGGCTGAGCATGATACTCAATGATGGACCTTCAGTCCAAATTTCAGTGAATTTGGAGAAAATTTTGTCAATTTTGAATTTTTTTGGCTTCAAAACAGATTTTCCTGCCCAACGTGTAGCACCACTTGGCGCGTGCTTATAATTGGGAGATCCTCTGGAGGAAAACTTTGAATTTTTGGATTTTTTATGAAAAGTTATGCATGCTCATGAATTACCTGAGGATTTCATCAAGTTCTAGGTTTCCTAAAGGGTCAAAAACACACAAAAAAATGACCTCTCTGCCACCTTTTGCACCCACATGAAGCAGTCTTGGGAGATTGAAGTTTTGGAGGGGCAAATGACATCCAAATCCACAAATTCTACTTCGGTTGGAAAGTAGACATACAGGGATTTCCAACGAGCTATCATGAGCTCAATTTGGACTTCGGGAAGGGCCTCAAAATCAGCCTCAAAGTTGTGATACGCATACAGGTTTTGGGTGCGACGCATGGAGAATTTTGGCTTATTTTTCACTCTTCAGCTCAGAATTTCGGCCAGTTTTAACTAGTTTTACTTTTTGATGTTACTCTTGATCTAACTTGATGTAATTTCATGACCATGATGTAATTTTGGCACATTCTTACTTGTCTTAGTAGATTCATTCACCAAAAGGTGAAATGTGAGTGAATGAATCAGTTTCCTAACATATAGAGGCAAGTTGTTTCATTGCCTATTTTTCAGTTCCTTGTTTAGATATGGTTGAAACAGATCCTAGAATGGTGAGTTTGACCCCTAGAGGCATGGGAAGGAGTTAGGCTTATCTATATCATGTAATTTCTCAGTCATTTTCACGGTTGGACACTTGGGATTGCTTGGCACTCCATTGTACATCTGATTTCTGCATTTTTGGCAAAGGAAAGACCAGGGTTTTGCAGCACTTTTTGGGATTCATGTGGTTCTTTGTTTTGATGGTGTTCCTCTCTATGTAATTTGTGAGTTCACTGATATTTATATGCATCATTTCCTTTTCTCTTTGCTTCTAAAATTAAACAAATGAGTGATAAAGGTAGAATTCATTAGCTAGTTGTGCTCTGCCTGTTAGTTTTGTTTAATTTTCAATGTTTTCTTCAGTTTGAACAGGATTCTTGGTACCCTCTGGCCTCTTCCGCTTCTCACCAGTCTGAGCCCTCCATCTTTACAAATCAAAGCATCAAAACGATTGCCTTTCTTGCCCTAATTAGAACTCTGTAAAACTGGCCTTCATCCCCAGACCCAAATTTGCCTTTCCCTTGATTCCAATAAAACTCCTAAAAAATCAAATCAAATCCTTGCACTTCATTCCTAGCCTAACATTAGAAGACATTTCAGTCATCTCAAGCCCCATAGATCATCATTTGCTGAGATTGACCCAGAGAGACCCCTCTCCTGTCCTCGTAGGGCTAGCTACGAGGTTGAGTGTGGTTTGATGTTGGTCCTAGATCCTACCTTTTCAGCTTGAGGTAAATCTAGGCTGTAACATAGTGGCGACCATATTGGGGAACTAAATTATTTGTTTGTTGGTATTCTTCATTGTATAAACTACAGACGGAGCCTGAAGATTAGCCAGGTAGCCTTCGAAACGTTTTTGCTTTACATTAGCGCAAGTAGATAAATGCTACTTCAGTCAATCTCTGGTCTAGTCTTATAAATGAAGTATCTAACTTACAGATCACCCCAGTACATCTGAGAATTCTGAGCTTTTGAATGATAAGTTTAGGATTTGATAGGCTGAACAAGTTGTTAATGTCCTTTTGATTTCTTAAAATAGTAACACACTGGCTTCCAGAAGACATACCAGAGCAAACCCGGATCTTGATCCCCCTCCTGTCTATGAAAATCCCAATCTTATTCCAAGAATCATCCACCAAGGAAGCTCTATCATTCCCATGTTCAAAGCTCAATCCTATCTTGTTGGTTTTGAGTATCTCGAGGATCAAGATTTTGATGAGCAGTTTGAGTTGTCTTTGTTTGAAACCAAATCTGAAAGCATTGTCGCTTCAACTATCTTAAATCCCAAGTTTTTTCGAAATCTTGAAACTGAAAGGGCCAATAAATCCATTGATGATTATATCCTGAATCGGCTCCAAACTTCAATTGTGGCTTCTAATATCTCTGATTTTTTAGAGACTGCTTCTGCAACCCTTAGGTCATCTGCAATTGCATCTAGTTCAAGACTTCCCACCGAACCTCCTTTCATTCCTACCCTTCCCCCGTAACCTACTATCTATGATCAAAAATCTGCAGTCGTATCGCCTCCATCTACTCCTTCTACTCGTAAAATAGCCAAGATTGCTTCACCTCCTCATACTCCCCATACATTAGCTCCACCTACTCCCCCAACATCACCAAGACTGATTGCAAATCCACCAAGAGCAATGGCTGCTCGTTTTGCACCTCTTGTACTACCTCAAAATTTGGATGATATGCTCGCCGGCTACCAAAGCAAAATTCCTTTGTTTGATGGCACTCCTCATGGTATCACAGCTCAGCAACATGTGGACAGAATGACGGATTTCTTCGATCTTCATGAGATTGATGCAGAAAATGTAACCATGAGACTGTTTGTAAAAACATTTGGAGGTGAAGTAATGAAATGGTTCAGGGCCTTGCCGGCTGCAAGCATCACTACATTGGCTGATCTACAGAGACAATTCTTAAACCGCTAGGAAGTGAAGAAAAATCCCTTTCAGATTCTTTCCGAGTACAAGCACATCAAACGAAATGCGGGTGAGTCTGTTCAAGATTACTGCATTAGATTCAATTCAGTTTATAATGCAATCCCTGATCACCTAAAGCCACCCATGGGGCTAGCCTTGATAAACTTTCTGGATGGTTTTGACGCTTATATGGCTTACCAATTAAGAGAAAGAGATCCATCCACTTTAGAAGACATGCAGAAGATTGCGGTTAGCGTTGAAGCAAATCTGTTGGCCAAAAGAGCTAGAGCAAGAGCTGAAAAGAAAGTCACAATAAAAGAAGAATCTTCCTCATCAGATCAAGTGCTTCGAAAGGTGGAACAGATGTTGGATAGAGTGAAACTTGACAAGCCTAAACCACAGATCAGAAATCCTAACTTTCATGGCCAGCAGCAGCCCCAATATAGGATCAAACAAAGAGAGTAGTGAGCCCAAGATCAAACAGCGCAGCAGCAAGTGTAGACACCTCTCCAACAAAATGTTGAACTTGGTCCGGAATCAGAAGAGGAGGAGAATGTGATTGGAGAAGAAAATCATTTCTTTACACCTGATGACATGCCAATTTGCATCACTGAAGATGAGGAGTATTCCGAGAATCCAGCTGAATGAGGGGATGAAAATTTTATTTTGGAAAATGAGATAGTGCTTGAGGAAGAGTCTGATGATTACCAAAGAGGATACATGAATGCTTTGTCAGCTCAGCAGTATCAATATTCACTTCGAAACAGAGATGTGCCTGTAAATCCAATTCAGAAAAGGAAGGAGGCAGCAGCCTCAAAGATGATCCTCCTAATGTGCAGAAAAAGGGAAAAGAGACAGCTGATCCTAGTAGCAGCAAATCAACATCAGCAAGTGAAAGACCAAATCAGCCCAATGTGTTAAAGGAGAAAGCGGAAAAGAAAGATGTTCCAGCAAAAGAGGTAGATAAAGTTTCAGTGTTTAACTTAGAAAATGAAATTGCTAAGTTGAAAATATCCATTCCTTTGACCGAGCTGATGAAGAACAGCAATTATAAAAGTCAGGTGTCTAAAATTTTTGAGCTTAGATCCATCATCAAACATGGTAAATGTGGAGGATGACAGTCCCGAGTTGATATTTGGGCCAGCGTTGGAAGGTCAGTCCCAAGATAGTGATGTTGCTCCTTTCTATATCAGTCTCAAGGTGCATGACTTTGTTTTACATAATGCTATGTTTGATTCCAGAGCTTCTCATAATCTTATGTCGAAAGCCATCATGGAGAAATTGGGATTGGATATCACTAGAAAATACCATGACCTTTACTCTTTTGATTCTGGTAGAGTAAGGTGCATTGGGCATATCAAAGATTTGGTGGTCAGTTTGGATCAGATTCTGGCTAAAAATGTTTTGATGGACGTGGTGGTGGCGGATATACCTCCTAGATTTGGCATGCTTCTTTCCAGATCTTGGGGAGAAAAGATTAAAGGGACAATGCAACTTGACTTCTCCTATGCTACGATTCCTGTGTTCAGTCAGATGAGGAAATTATACTGGGAGAAAATAATGAAGTACATGATCACTAGCAAGGAGAAACCGGTAAATCATCCGATCAACTATGTACATACTGATCTAGAGTCATTTGTTTTGTATTCAGATAGTTTTAATGATGTAAATAGTCAATTAGTGGAAGTAGAAGACATTCCTGAGATTACTGAGAATTTTAGAGAAGTCTTGAGACAAGAGCGGCAAAGACTTGATGGCACCGCTGAAAAATCAGCAGTCTGCCACCAGCAACATAATGATGGACAGCAAGGTAGAGAAAAAGAGTTTTAGCATTTGGAAGAGGATGAAACAGGCCTATGGAGTATGGACTTTGATGGTGTTGTAGGAAGAGAAGGTGCTGGCATTGGTATATGGATACGCAGTCCAGTTTTCGCCCCAAACAAAGTGCCAAGCAATGTAAGGGTCTGCTCTTATAAATTAGCTTTTGACTGTTCAATCAATGAGGCTGAATATGAAGATTTGATTGCTGGTTTGAAAGTGCTTAGAAAATTAAATTCCAAGAGGATTTCAGTGTATGGCGACTCTGAGTTAGTCATCAAGCAGGTGAAAGGCGAGTATCAAGCAAAGCATCCTCGAATGCGGGCGTACCGAAATGTGGTGTTGGATATCTTAAAGGTATTTTCTAATTACACTATAACTTGTGTGCCCCGTGCTCAGAATGTCATTGCAGATTCACTTGCAACAGCAGCAAGCAATTTGAAGATTCCTATGAGCTCAAACAATAAGTTTGAGATTCATGTGAAGCATCACCCGGCTATGCCCGACAATCAAAGGTATTGGCAAGTGTTCCAAGACAATGATGAGATCGATGAATTTCTACAAAATAAAGGTAAATTCAAGGACATTTCTATTGATATCGAGAATGATGATGGTGATGAGAATATGGAAGTCAATCAGATGGATGTGTTGCAGCTCAAAGATAACATCATTCCAAAAGGTTTAATACCTTCAGAGGAGCTCTTCAATCAGGACGATGTGGCTAAAAAAACCGACCTTGTTGCCAACCAAAAAGGGAGTCGAAGAAGTGAACATTGGAATAGCTGAACATCCCAAGATGATAAAATTATCAAAGGCGCTTCCCCCACAGGTAAAGGCAAAATATATCAGTTTGTTATCCTATTTTACTAATGTATTCACTTGGGATTATTCAGATTTGAAAGCATATGACACAAGCATAATTCAACATCTGATCCCGATCAAGTCAAATCAAAAGCCTTTTCGCCAAAAGCTAAGAAGAATCAATCCAAAGTTGTTGCCCTCAATCAAAAAGGAGGTGAATAGGTTGTATAAAGCTGGTATCATAGTCCCTATCCGATTTTCAGATTGGATATCAAACTTGGTTCCCATCCGCAAGAAATCAGGTGAGATTCGGTTATGCATTGATTTTAGAAATCTAAACAAAGTCTGCTTGAAAGACAATTATCCATTGCCCAAGATGGATCACATACTTCAGTGAGTAGTTGGAGCATCACAGATGTCACTACTCGATGGTTATTCAGGTTATAACCAAATTTTGGTCCATGAGGATGATCATGACAAGACATCGTTCACCACTCCGTGGGGCACTTTTCATTATGCAAAGATGTCGTTTGGATTGAAAAATGCTAGTGCAACCTTTCAACGGGCAATGGATATAGCATTTGCCAATGAAAAAGATGTTTTTCTTGTTGTTTATCTTGATGACTTAACAGTTGTCTCCAATACAGATGAAGAGCACCTCTATCATTTGAAGATTGTCTTTCAGCAGTGTAGGAAGTATGGCATCTCACTCAATCCAAAGAAAATCTTGTTCGCCATGGATGAAGGCAAGATTCTCAGGCATATAATCTCAAAGGAGGGCATCCAAATCGATCCAGCTCAGGTGGAGGCCATTCAAAAGATTGATCTCCCATGAAGTAAGAAATAAATACAATCCTTCAATGGTAAGATAAATTTCCTACGCCTCTTTGTACCCAATCTTGCAGAACACTTAAGAGAGATCACAAATATGCTGAAAAAAGATAGTGCAGTAAGATGGACAGAGGAAGTGGTTAAGTCTTTTAATTTGGTGAAATTATCTCTTTCTTCAGCTCCGGTTTTGATCAGCCTGGACTATACTCAGGATTTTATTTTGTTTTCCTTTGCCTCAGATCATACTTTGGTAGCGATCTTGATGCGGAAAAGAGACCAGCTCAAAAAACCGATTGCATTCTTCAGCAGACCATAAGGGATGCAGCATTAAAGTATAATATTATTGAAAAATAGGCCCTTTCATTGGTAAAAGCATTGAAAGATTTTCAGGTTTATATTTTGCATTCTCACATCCTTGCCTATGTTCCTAATGCTGTTGTCAAAGATGTCCTAGTGCAAACAGACCCAGAGGGAAAGAGAGGGAAATGGATTGCTGCCTTGCTAGAATATGATGTAGAAATCAAATCGACAAAGCTCATTAAATGACAAGGACTGGAAAAACTTATGGCTGAGTCAAATCTGCACGCGTTGGACATTAAATTAATTGCTGCCATTGCTGAGGAAGATGAAGAAAATCTGCCCACTCAGGTATCAAAAATTTTCCTCCTTTCTCCTTGGTATTCAGACATTGTTTTTGTGCTTCAAAATTTGTCATCACCTACCGGAATGGCCAAGAACAAAAGTAGAACATTGAAGTTGAAGGCTGCTAAGTTTTGTATTTTGAATTCTGCACTTTATTGGAAAGATCCTGGTGGTGTTTTGCTGAATTATTTGGTGGAAGTAGAAGCGAAGCAGGTCATGAAGGATTTCCATAAAGGAGATTGCGGGGGTCACCATTTTTGGAAAACAACAGCCAACAAGATTTTTAGAGCCGGATACTATTGGCCGACACTTTTTGCTGATGTGTATAAGACTATCAAGAGCTGCCATAAATGTTAGATTTTTGAAGGAAGACAAAAATTGCAGCCTTTGCCACTTAAACCTATTGAGGTAAGTGCCCCTTTTCAACAGTGGGGTTTGGATTTCATTGGTGAGATCCATCCTCCTTCCTCATCTCAGCACAGGTGGATCCTCACGACAACTGATTATTTCACGAAATGGATCGAAGCAATTCCCACCAGGTAGGCTATGGATGTGGTAATAATTTCATTCCTTGAGAATAACATTTTGCCTCGTTTTGGTTGCCCAAATAAGTTAATCACTGATAACGTAGCAGCTTTCAAATCAAAAAGGATGGTTGAGTTTTGTAATAAGTATCACATCACTTTGGGACACTCAACCGCTTATCATCCACAAGGCAATGGTTTGGCGGAGTCTTCCAACAAATCTTTGGTTAACATCATTAAAAAGTTGCTGGAAATAAATAAGAAAAGTTGGCATTAGAAGTTAGTTAATGCACTTTGGGCAGACCAAGTGAGTCAGAAGAAATCCATTGGTATGTCCCCCTTTGAGTTAGTATATGGAGTTGACACAGTGTTCCCTACCTCTCTCGCAGCTCCGATAGTCAAACTTCTTCAGGAAGCTGGCAGTGAAGAAGATCATATGTAGTGGAGATTAAATCAAATCATTCATTTGCAGCAAATGAGAGAAGAGGTTTTCCAAAACACATTCAAACTACAAGAGAGAATTAAGAAAATCTATGACATAAAAGCAAAGGTAGACAAATTCCAATTGGAGGATGTGGTGTTGAAATGGGATGCAAGGAATGAGGAAAAGGGTAAGCACGGTAAGTTCGAGAATCTCTGGAAGGGTCCCTTCAAAATTGCTGCATATCGGGGTTAGAATGCTCTTCTTCTGAAGGAGATGAACGGGGAAGACTGTCCAGGAGGGCCGGTCAATGGTCGGCTGCTCAAGCGGTACAATTTCTGAGATGTTCTCTATTGTTTACATTGTCACTCTATATACCATTTTATTTCAGTTCCATTGCCAGAGTGTGTTGTGATCTTTTCTTCAGTTTGGGGCCCGAAGTGAGCGCTATAATTCTGAAGAATGATTTCAGTTTTGGTTTGAGTGTGTCGAGTCATGTTTTTCAGTCATTTTGGTTTCAAAAGTTTTTAAAATTGAGTCGATCTGAGTCAATAAATGAGTCAAAAGTCTTTAGTCAGTTTGTTAAGTTATCGACTCCATAGCCCAATGGACGAAGGCACTGTCTATCTCTCCCAGAGATCTGTAGTTCTTGGCACCTCCAAGGAGCTACCATCCCCATTGGAACCACTGTTAGAGTTGGTCTGTTCAACCCTCCGTTAGAGAATAAAACCTCTTTTGTTGCATTTCATTTTAGGTGTCTCATTCAGCTCGATCATCTACATTCCATTAGGAGCATCGATCTTCTGACGAAAGGGTCTTGTCTCCATACTTCCCTCATGTCATGTACCTGTTGGTTTGTGTCTAATCATCAAAGTTCATCAAATCAATTTTACAATCATTATGGATGGTCTTTTGGTCAGCCAAGAGTCATTTCAGTCATTAGGTCTAGGATTTCGCAAATTTTTTCTTCAAAGTGTCCAATAATGCCAGGAGGCCCATGAGGATGTCTCCAATAAGTTTTCATTCCAAAATTTTCATTATCAATAATGCTTGAGAATGATTCTTCTTCAAAACTCTATTTTGAAGAAGAAATCGTCAAATGTATTTTTTGTAATAAATATGTAATCTTTAAGGTTTTTCAAGTTCTACAGTTCTTCAGTGCAGCCCTGGTCATCCTTTGTTGAAATCTAAGGCCGTCATCCCTGCAAAAATTTGCCAAGAGTTTCATCATTTCAATCAAAAGTCAAAGGAAACAACAAAAAATAGAGTTTGTATTAAAAAGTGGAAAGTGCCAAATTCCAAACATAAGAAAGTGGGTTTTTTCAAAATAAAAATCAAATCCATGATTATACAATATATTTTCACCATTCAAATGTCATTTGCACACAAGAGGTTGTCAAAGACCCAAAGGAAAATCGTGGAGGAGCAAATTTTGTGTTTGAGGCCGGCACTGTGTGTTGGAATGTTACGCGGCGCATTTGGAGGTAGTCGCGGCACACCGGGAGGTCGTGGCGCATAGAGCTGCCGTTCACAGTGTTGTTTTGAACGTGCGCGGTGCATATATGGGTCACGGCGCACAGAGCCTACAACTGAAATTTATCATGCCTTCAACGAAAATTCAACTCTTTCCTCCCATTTGCATCGAGTAAGTTCGATTAACCTTGCACTTGTTGTTGAAGAGTGTTTGGTATGGTTCGAAGCTTGATTTGGAGAAATTTGAGTGTTAAAATTTAAACCCTATCCTCTCATGAAAAACTGCTTTTAAGGTTTGAATTTGAGTATTAAAAATTGCCTTTGGTGCTGCAATAGTCTAAACCTTGTTTCCCTTTTCCATCACTGTAATCACATCGTCATTTCAATCCCTTATTCCCCCATTTATTCTTATCCCTATCCCTAAACCCTACAATATCCCATCCCTAGCACTTTCCATGTCATTTGCAAAATCCCTAAATCCCTAATTCCCAACATTCAAGTGATTGTTATTGCACACCTTAATTTCACTTGACAAACTCCACTTTTCCCACTGTTTCATATTCCTCACAGTCCCTCATTTCCCTTTGGCACAGTTGGCATTGAAAACAAAGGCACCAATTAATCATTCTCAACAAACCAAACATACACCTTGCTTGAAACATTATGGAAATGGAGACTGATTCGTCATATGAACAAGGCAGTGATTCTACCACAGAGCTTCATGCACCGAGGAGGCGTCGTAAGGGTGGCAGACATGTTAGAGAAGAGCCCACCTCTTTGATTGAACTACAAGCCTGCCCACTTGCCATGGCATGTTTCCAACAATAGTCATGCTTTCAGTATTGCGAAATGATCACTCAGATTCAGCATCATCAGGAGTTGGCTCGGTTATTTGTTTTGCATTTACATGATGGTCAGGTAACTCTTGCTGGTGTAAATTTCACCTTGACACCAGAGACCATTTCTCAAGCAACAAGAATACCAAATGTAGGTGAGGAGTGTAACAAAAAAATGCAGGTAGAAAAAGTACATTATGAACCATATATCAGGCCTAGCTATGTGACACAGCTCAGCAAGGTGTTTCCATTCCGGTTTTTGAAAGAAGCCTATGCACCGTTGATGAGACTCATTATCAGATACTTCAGTTGTGAGGGCCGCTTCTCACGCCTCTATGCATACCATATCAGATTGTTGATGCATTTCACGAGAGTGAAGATGATGAACATTTCGTATTTCATGTGCCAAAACATTGAGAGGATGACTACTCTTGTGCAAAAGAAGATTCCCAAACAATAGTACAATAGCATTTACCACTATGTGCTCGTCAAGATCATTGTTGTGCATCAGCTTGGTTTGCAGGGTATCACATGGGAAGACTTCATTTCCCGTGAGTTCTTCACAGCTTCAGTAGCTCATCAGGAGGTTGTCCATCATATAGGTGAACCTTCATATCAACATGGAGGTCGGGAGGCAGAGACTACTAGTATGCCGACATTTGTCACCTATCAGAGAGGCATGAGAGGATTGTTTGTAGCAGCCCGACGAGTACTATCTCCACATGGGGTGGAAGGGGTCTCGTTGCCGTCATCAGTAGTACAGGTACAAGACAGAGGCGAGAATCCTATGCAGCATGAGGGCCCTTCAGGAGGCCTAGACACTGATTTCATACTCATCAATGATGATGTGAGCTCTCCTAGCTCAAAGCTGAGGGAGGTCATTCAGGAGCAGAAAGCCGAGATAGATGCATTGACCAACAAGTTGTAGAGAGATCAATGGGTTATAAACTATTTGGAGCAGTGAAATAAATAACTGGATGATCAGCATACAGTCATGGAGTTACAAAACATTCGGCAAAACCGCCAAGCTGCCCAAAGGAGAAGGATAGAGTTCACTTCTTTGGAGCAGGAGATAGAGGCTGATTGAGAGACTTGGGTTGAGAGGGTCAATACTCATCTTGAGAAGCTGTTGGAAAAGGCAAACAAAGACAAGGACATGCTCAGGCACATGAAAAATCATTATTGGGCATGAACTCATGTTTGCAAAGAGAGGATCAAAATCTTGAAGGCAAGACTAAGGAGAGCAATAAAACGACGCAAAAGGCATGATAGGCTCTGAATCTTGGCCAAAGCTTCTTTGGCTAAGCATGATACTCAATGATGGACCTTCAGTCCAAATTTTAGCAAATTTGAAGAAAATTTTGTCAATTTTGAATTTTTTTGGCTTCAAAACAGATTTCCCTGCCCAACGCGTAGCACCACTTGGCGCGCGCTTATAGTTGGGAGATCCTCTGGAGGAAAACTTTGCATTTCTGGATTTTTTATGAAAAATTATGCATGCTCATGAATTACCTAAGGATTTCATCAAGTTATGGGTTGCCTAAAGGGTCAAAAACACACAAAAAATGACCTCTCTGCCACCTTTTTCACGCACAGGAAGAAGTATTGCGATATTGAAGTTTTGGAGGGGCAAATGACATCCAAATCTAGAAATTCCACTTGGGTTGGAAAGTAGACAGGCAGGGCTTTCCAAGGAGCTATCATGAGCTCAATTTGGACTTCGAGAAGGGCCTCAAAATCAGCCTCAAAGTTTTGCTACGCATACAAGTTTTGGGCATGGCGCATAGAGAATATTGGCTTATTTTTCACTCTTCAGCTCAGAATTTCGGCCAGTTTTAACTAGTTTTACTTTTTTATGTTACTCTTGATCTAACTTGATGTAATTTCATGACCATGATGTAATTTTGGCACATTTTTACTTGTCTTAGTAGATTCATTCACCAAAAGGTGAAATGTGAGTGAATGAATCAGTTTCCTAACATATAGAGGCAAGTTGTTTCATTGCCATTTTTTCAGTTCCTTGTTTAGATATGGTTGAAACAGCTCCTAGAATGGTGAGCTCGACCCCTACAGGCATGGGAAGTAGTTAGGCTTGTCTATTCATGTAATTTCTCAGTCATTTTCAGGGTTGGACACTTGGGATTGCTTGGCACTCCATTGTACATCTGATTTCTGCATTTTTGGCAAAGGAAACACCAGGGTTTTGCAGCACTCTTTGGGATTCATGTGGCTCTGTGTTTTGATGGTGTTCCTCTCTATGTAATTTGTGAGTTCACTGATCTTTATATGCATCATTTCCTTTTCTCTTTGCTTCTGAAATTAAACAAATGAGTGATAAAGGTAGAATTCATTAGCTTGTTGTGCTCTGCCTGTTAGTTTTGTTTAATTTTCAATGTTTTCTTCAGTTTTAAGTGTTGGGTTGTGTTATATTCTTTCCACATAGTTAACAGGGGGTTTGAAGGGCACCCGTAACCGCACTTTATGGGGTCCAGGGCAACGCCCCAGAAAATTTTGGTTTTGGACCCTATGTTAGGTTGGGCGGACCCACCTATGGTTCTGTGCATGATTTTCGCACATGGTATTAGACGCGATGGTTTTCGGTCCATGGTATTGGACGCAATGGATTTCAGTCCATGGTATTGGATGCTTCGGCATGTATAAATATGTATTGTAACATTGAAAGGAACATAATGAAAAATCAAGCTGGTAGTCCTGGTTTTGGGATCCAGGGGAAAATCTCTATGCATATGTGTTTTATGTGTTATG
>Ga0115851_101059_pt1 | contig 13990 bp, 10 predicted proteins | sample InSIn2gowninarea_FD_83865 | JGI IMG/M metagenome (GOLD analysis project Ga0115851, IMG submission 83865)
TCCACCTAGGTCATCATGTAAAAATTTACTCACTGATGGTAGCCCTAGTCGAAAAAAACCTCACTCACCCTTAGGAAATGCACAAAGTTTTAAGGTAAACACGCCCTCTCTTTGTCAAATGCACCCTCTAAGTGTCAACATGCCCTCCAACGTGACTTCTTTTGGGTGTCTTCCTAAAGTCCAAATTGAGTCCATGATAGCTTATTGGAAAGATCTCTTTCTTGGCTACATAATGGACCTATTAAGCAAAATGATCAATTATAGTCCCTAAAAAACTAATTCTCCCAAGACTAGTAAAAAAAAGTGCAGAATGAGGGTGTAAAAAAATTAAGTGTGTTCTTGCAAGCAACTTTTTGAGGCCTTCCTCAACTAAAAATTGAGCTCATGGTAGCTCATTGGAAATATATTTATGTCTCGTTATCATCTTACCCATCAAGAAATTCATTTGGACACTCCCGCTAGGAGAAACATTGATTTTCCCAAGGTCGCTCTAGAAGTGCAGTAACACTCTTATAGCAACTGTATTTTTTGACATTTCTCCAAACCCATGACACTTGTGTAAAAACTAAAGGATGTTTTTCATCCTTGGCCTATGATGGACAAAAAAATCTCTCCCGTTTGTCAAATGCATCTCTGTTTGGTCAGAAACATAGTTTGAGAAAAATTGGCCCTGTGTGTGGCAAATGATTTGTCCCTTGGAATGACTTCTTGAAAAATGATGGAAACATGATGTTTATGAGTTGGAATGGCCTCATACTTCCTGAAATGACCTCCCTTATGCCTCCTCTACTTATATGTCTCTGATTCCATAGCAAATCCTAACTCAATGGGAGAGGAAATTAGGGTTTAGTGTAGGCAAAACAAGGGATTTGGGAAATTTATAGGAATGAAGGGAAATAAAGGGGACAGGGGACTTATAAATTCTTAGGAAAATTTTGGGAGGTAGGGAGGGATGTTAGGAAGTAAGGGAAACTGGAATTTCAAGGATTGAGTGAGGGGAAGGGGCCCAAAAGCGCAAAACACAAGCCTAGTCTAGAAAAGTGTCAAAAGTGTAGTAATAGGCTAGGGTTTGTAAGAAAATGATGATTTTGAGGGATACGAGTGATGGGAAGGGTCTAGGAAGGTATATTAAGGATAGTGGAAGGCATAAGAGCATCAGGATACAATTTTTGTTGATGATTTAACCATGGAGATCATGAAACCAAGAAAAATGCCCTCAAAACCCTAGGAGAGGGAAATGAGAGAAATGGGCATGCGAAAAGGTCAAGGGAGGTAGATGGAGTGTAGGTGAGTGAGGTTTTTTTCGACTAGGGCTACCATCAGTGAGTAAATTTTTACATGATGACCTAGGTGGAATGAGAAAAATTTCAACATGGGACACTAATATGATGTAAAAGAGGAATTTTGATCACTGATGGTAGTATGCAAATACTAACTCTGACAAAACGGAAAAATAAAAAAATGATGTAAATGTGTTTTGATTATTAATGACAAATGATCAAACAATTAACTAAAGGTTGAAGCACTTATACTTCCATGTATCTTGAGTAAGAATTGATAAGGGGACTATGGGGATTACCATGCCTACTCTACAGGAAAATTCCCAAAGGCCTAGGAATCCCTTGACCGATAATGGCATGATATATGGTAAAGCCTCAGGGTGGAGATGAGAAAATTCCTCAAGGTACTGGTGAAGAAATATAGAGGCATCCATGCTTGTTTAGGCCTAGTAAACGTTTGACCAGTTTTGGCGAGGTTATGGTAAAGCCTAGTAGTGTATGTTTCTTAGTTTGGGCCTAGGAATACCTTGACCGGTAATGGTAGGATACACGGTAAATCCTGGTTGTATAGATGAGGGTTTTGGGCCTAGAAATCCCTTGACTGGTAATGACGGGATATATGGTAAAGCCTGAGGAAGCCCTGGTTGCTTTTGTTGTAAGTCGCATATTCATGCTTGGAATATGATACGGTGGTGATTGTCTAAAAGAAAGATTTGGTTCAACCCAATCTATGGCTGAGTGTTACATGGAAGTCCCTGACTTGGTTGGCTTGTGCATATGTTAATAAAAGCTCTTTTTCCCTTATATTTCATGAGTATATATATACTACTTATTATGTGGCTTTGATGGTTGTTATATCATTTTTATTATTTTGGTTATATGTTGGTTATAAGCATGGTTTTATGACAGACTTTAGTTATGGATCTCAGCATGTTTTGATTAGTAAATAAATGGTTAATGACTGTATGACCTAATAAATGATCATGCAACTATTGTGAGAAGAAATTATATGTTCTTGACGATTTTCATATAAGTATGAGATATCTATGTTTAAATATGTAATTATGATGAGTAATTACATGTTCATTATGTATTTGATGAAATGTTTGTCATGGTTAGGCCTCAATAGGTCATGTTATTTTCTAAGTTTTGCATGGAAGGTTTTTCTTTGTGTCATTCATTGTTCTGGAAGTTTCATTAAGTTTTGGGCAGTGGTCTCTAAACTAGCTCTGAAAAAGTGTCCCAGATCTCGCGATCACAGGCACAGAACTGGGTGAAAAAGATTGCAATTGCTTCCTTGCAGGTTAATGCATGCGACTAGAGAGTTGCATTCAAATTCATGTTGTGTTGTGCCAATGTATGGGAGTCCAGATCAGTGAAAAGGAAAGTTAACTTAGTGTTTGGGCACCTGGAACGGTTGGTTAGCCCTTGGGGTCCTATAGCACTTGAGGGAAGTCAGTAAGGTTTTGATTTGTCAATTCCACTTCCTTAAGGTGATCTAGGAGGTTGAGTCATATCACAGTAACTTTTTGTCACATATTTACCTCGGTGGACTTGTGAACTTGGGTAAGTGTGGGAGGCGGGTGTTATAGATTGGTATCAGAGCATGGTTCAACTCTTGGACTCGATGGGCAGAATGTGGTTGTCATTTATGCATTAAGGTGTATACATGCTTGTTATGTATGCATGGCAATGGTCGTTTTTGCAGTTGTTTTGTCATGTCGAAGCTGATGAAGTTGTTGTTGGGATGTGTTTGTCATGAATGCATGTCGATTTTATAAATATTTTTTATGCATGTCATTTTCTATATGTTGTTATGCATTGTAATGGGCATGGTTTTCATGCATGAGGTCATGGTATGCAATTGGTATTGTCCTTGTAACAACCCTCGTTAAAAGTCTATGTAAAATATATAGGACCACGGTCATGGGACACATATTCCAAGCTAAATGGTGGGAAAAACATCCTAGTGGGTGTTAATTTCGGTTATTATGGCTAAAGTAAATTGGCAAAGGCAATGGCTAAGGCTTTGGAAGGCAAAATGGCAATTTTGACACAGTTATTTAAGAAAATAATGGAAATTAGGAGAAACAAAAGGTGAAAAGTCACAAGTTGCATGTGAGGAGGAAAATTAAGGAAAATAATGGAAAATGAAGAAAATAGAGGTCTCATTGATAAAAAGGCTTCTGAGGATCAGTTGGTAAGATTTTTCTCAAGCTTGGTCAGTGTACCATTTTTTCAGTTTAGTTTTGGAGCTCTTTCATTATTCTCTCTCTCTCTCACACTCTTGGACACTTAGAATTTTCTTGAAGCACTTTGGCATTAGATCAAGAAAGGAAAATAAGGTAAGAGGGAGCAAGAAAGGAAGAGCAGGATCAAGCAACTACAACAATATTATTTGTAGGTATCAATTTTCATGTGTATTTTCCTTACTATACTTGGCATGCATGGTATTGCATGTGCTTCTTTGTTGTTATGGCATGGGTTTTTCTAAGTTTGACATTGTTTTTTGCCTAGCGTTTCCATTTCCAGATAACTATCGTGTGATGGGGTTCTCATGTTTCGGTTGAGATAGAATGCTGAATGGATTCGAAGCTAAGGGAGGAAAATCTCCAAATGATAGAACACATGGCCTAGTAACCCATGAACCAGATTGTGGGTTGTGGTAAAGTCAAGTATTGTGTGCCTCGGTGGGCCTTGGAATCCTCGATCGGTTAATGGAGGGATATACAATAAAGCCTAGAGGTTGTTTCCCTTGATTAGGCCTAGGAATCCTTGCTAGTGAATGGCAGGATATACGGTAAAGCCTAGAGGGTGGAGTCTCTGTTTAGGGCCTAGTGATCCCTGGATCGAACTGTGGATTACGGTAAAGCTTAAGAGACTAGGAGTCAGGAAAATGCCTCATGGTGTAGGTGGAGAAATCCGGTGGCATCCATGCTTTTTTTGGCCTAGTAATCTGATGGAGATCATGGTAAAGCCTGTTATTAAATGTTTATTGTGTTGGCCTAGTGATCCGGGTTGGATGACTGTAAATCTCGATTTCTATTGATGAGGGTGAGATGGTTTAGCCTCGGGATGCCCTGATTGGTTCTTTTGGTTTAAGTCCCACATTCATGCTTGGAATATGGCATAGGAGTGAACGACTGAAAAGAAAATTGGCTCATCCATTCTACAGTTTGGTGGAACGTGGTAGTCCCATCCTGGCTTGGATTTTTCATTCATTAATAAGAGGTTATTTACTTGGTATATTATGTGTAAATGTACTAGTTTGTACGTGGATTCTATGGCTGATGTATCCTTGATATTTCTGTTGTTATTACGCTGGTTATAAGCATGTATTATGACAGTGATGATGTATGTAACTCCTCCTGTTTTGCTCTTGCAGCAATGACTCTTCATATTCGGCCAATGTTAAAAACGTAGCGTTGCCTTTATCTTCCATGCAGTGAATTTCATCCTCATCTTCTTCAAATTGTTGCCCCTCCATGACTGCATTTTGAAAAGGAGCTTTGACTTTATGATCTTCTTTTGCTTCTTCACCCCTTTGCATGATTTGTAGCTGTTCATTTGCTTTTTTGAATGGGTTTGGATTTCTTGGAGCAAATGTGCTTTGCTGCCTTGTTTTTCCTGAAGTTTGCTCAACCTTTAGCTTAGAGATTTCATCAGCCAATGACTCTATCATCTTAGTAATTTTGTCTAATTTAGTCTCTGAAGTAGAGGTAGAGGAAGAAGAGGCCTCACCTCTCAGCCTTCTTCTATCAACTTGACTCTTCAACTTCTTTGCTGCCATAATATTGGATTCCACCTCCAGAGCTGCTTCTTGCATATCATTCAAAGTGGCACATCATCTTTCTCTCAACAATGAGCAGAAATCAGGGTCAAAAGCATTAGCATATGTGAGTTTGGTGGTGGTGGGGGTAGGCTTTACCTCAGCTGGTATTTTACTATACATCTTATTAAATCTCTTATTGAAGACAAGCAAAGACTCACCCTTCTCTCTTTTCAAGTTTCCAAACTCAGTATGGTAATACAACAAGTCCTTATCTCCCCATTGCTTCAAGAATGCATCATCTAATGCTTCAATGTCTGTTATAGATCCCTGGGGTAACCCTCTAAACCACTTCCTAGCCTCTCCATCAAGGCTCTGGACAAAAACTCTCATCCATACATAATTTTCACTTATATCTAAGTTATCAGCATAACTGTAGAAGGCTTCAAGATGTTCTTCAGCTGTCACTCCCTCTATTCCAGTAAATTTAGGCATATATTTTTTATATTCTCCCACAGGCATAGGATTTAGAGGCACAGGCAATACCAAAGGTCCATATCTAGCAGCAACAATCCTCTCAATCCTATTGGGCGCTTGCTGTCCTGCCATATTTGGAATATGTGGAGGAATACTAACAGATGGAGCAGTAGGAAACAATGCAATGGCTGGCAGAGATATTGGGATGTTTTGGACAGTATGGGAAGCTTTCTTTGGACTTAGATTCAAAGGGGAACTAACTGCACAAGGGGCTGAACTAATCTTTGAAGGAATTTCTTTATTAACAGCGCTGGGCTCCAAGACTCAAGTTGTGATTCTTCAACTATAAACTCATTTTTCAGAGATAAATCAGAGTTTTTAGGCTTACCTGATCCTGATGCCCCTTTCTTTGATGATTTCTTCGATTTAACGATTCTTTCAGGGTCAAGCAACGATTCAGTTGGAGATTTTTAAGGATTCCTTCTTGTATGCCTCACAAACTAAGCCAAAACTTCAATGTGGAGTCACCAAAGGATGGTTTTCCACCAATGGAGTCGCCAGACAGATGATTACAACCAATGTATGTGTTCAAACTTTGTCTATCATCAAAGGTTGAAACTATGTCGTTTTCCCAGGGAAGCTTGAGCTCCGATTCTCTTCGCTCCCCGGCAACGGCGCCAATTAATGTTATCACCCCAAGAAAACTCACCTAGGTTGTATATAAATGATGCTCAGGAACATTAAAAATTAAACAATTATGTTGGATAATATGATGGATAAATGGAAGATGTGCAGCACATTTAAGCCAGATAACCACTCCTACTATGACTATCCCCAGACATGGGTGAAAACCGCCAAACTACAAGGCTTTCAACCACCATCTACTCACAGTTTAAAGTAAAAGTGATAATGGAGAAGACTGATTGCACCAGCAGATGCATAGGACCCTGTGATGGCCAGCTGCAACCAGTTAGAAGGTCTACAAGGCTATTATTCAATAAATAGGGAGGATGACAGCTCTATGTTACTTAAAGAACAACAATCTGCAAGCAAAAATCAATAAACCACTAAATTTTAACAAAGAGGTGGGATGATAGCCCCTCTAATGTTAAACATTCACAGCATATCAACAAATGCAAGCAAGTAGAGCTTGGAACATAGAAGTAGTGAGAAACGAGCAGGTGACAGCAAAAGAAGCTTGTATTAGTGGAAATCAAGACCAGAAGTTGCAGGTCTCATAGTATTAACAGTCTCCAGAAGTTAAAAGGCTACAATAAGCTCTCATTCATCAAACACTCATCAAACTGATTACATTTGTCTTCTGAGTCTATATGGTGTCTCATTACAAAATATCTCTGCTAAACAATGTGTGGAGGAGTCCATAAATGGCCACCAACCACATTTACACTTAGAAATGGGCCTCTGATACAAATATGTCTGAGTTTTAAATAGATTTGACCCTCTCTGGCTCTCTGAGGTCCTCCTTGGGTAGGTGGAGTGAAATATGGGTGAAACCCATAACCATTGAATGCTCTGAACTGATCGGCGGTGTCCTGCTTCCTCCTCGGCCATACTGTTGATTAATTGCAGTCGTTGAACATTAAAACGACTCAATCATGACTGTTTTGCTTATAAACAGTGAAACGCTGCCAAACTGCTCCTTCTCACCCATCACTACTTCTTTTGGACTTTAAAAGTCCTCAGGCATGGTTCAATCATCTATCGGGTCTGTCATTCATGCTGCAATCACATATGATAGCCAGCCAATGCTTTGTTTCCTTGTATTTGCAAATACATGCAAAAACGCTGCAAAACATGAAAAATTCCCTTTGGTGGACTTCAAATATTAAACAATTTCGTTCCGAAAACCCATCGGGTCCGGGACTTATCGCATCGGCATCCATACATGCAATTTTCTATGCACCACTGATTTCCTCGACTGCGATATGGGCCCATACCACTGATTTCTCATATTTGGAAATATATATAAAAACACTCAAAAACACAAAGAAATGCCTCCACCGGAACTGAAAATATATAAATTTTACCTCCCTGACCCTTTCGGGTCCAGGCTTCATCGCTATCAACACTTATTAGGTTTTCCTTTGTATTCCCCTTATATAATGAAAACAAACAAATTACATTGAAAAAGGCCCTTGCGCAGACTTGAAATTTTATGAAGGACCACTCATAATGTTGTCGGGTCCGACCCATCGGATCGGAGGTATGTTATATGTAAAGGCCCCGCCCATTTGATAACGCCGATAGCGATATCACCGCAGACCCGATAATTTATCAAAAATAACTTATAGCGCTATCGGGTTCGGGCTTATCGCATCGCCAACATAACCATTGAAAAGGCATTGCCCCCCTTTAAAACGCTGACGCGACAGGCCGATGCGATATCAGTGATCACATATCGCAAAATATCAAGGCCCAAACTTCTTTGTAAGTCCCCCATTTGCGACCTGCCGATGCGATATTGACAATCTCATATCGGCTATGTCTTGTGCCCTGATCCTTAGTAAAGCGCTGATACGATATCCGCCGATGAGATATGGACCGTTGATTGGCTAGATCGAACGGCTGCTATTCATTTGGACCTTTACGCCTGTAACTTTGGTTTTTTCATGATTTTAGCATATTTGTGCCTCCTGATAGAGTATTTCCACCTTCCTAAGGGATTTTCTTTTGCAACTTTTTCATTCGGTGGAAGGCTTTTAGCCAAAATTTGGGGATTTTAACAACTTCCATGGATCCTTTGACATGCATTTAAGCGTGTTTGCAGCCTTTGAAAGTATTTTGAATCTGTTTTTGATCCTTCTGCATAGCAGAGCTAACAACAACATATAGACATTGGCATGCATAACAAATGCATATACAATCATACACTCATGACGAAAATTCCACAACAACACCATCAACCTTCACACGGTGACATCACTACAACCATGATCAACATCATGCAAATGAACCAAGCACATGGACTACAAGCATAAGGAACACATATGCAACCGACATGAATGCATGACCCACACATCGCCCATCCAGTCTGAGGGGTGAACCATGCTCTGATACTACTCTATGGTATTAGATATCACACAAGGAGAATGGAAACCAGACACCACCCAAAAAGAACAAAACTCGCTGTGATACCACTCTGTAATACCCTCCTCCCACATCTATGCAAGTAATCGGGAAACTGGAGTAAACATGTGACGAGAAGTTACTATGATATGATTCAACCTCCTAATTCACCTTAAGGAAGTGGAACCAATGGAAACACACCATATAGACCTTATACATCAACAACAGGACTCCCAAGAACCATCCCAACCTCTCAGCTATCCAACCCCTAGGTCCCACTAAGTTTTTAGACCATTTAACTCTCGAAATCTCCCTTGATATGGGCATGCATGCGTACAGGAGGCTCTGGACGCTCCTACAGCATGGGTATGCCAATTTCCAAGGACTGTTCTGCGCAGCGTTGTGCTTTCTTCCTCGGAATTTGACCCACTTTTTCAGGACCACTACCTAGAACTAAATGACACCTTCAGATATGAAATATAATAGTGGAATAATGATACAAATGAAATTACTTGAACAAGGACTTAACTGGACCCCTACTAACCATGACAAGTATTTCATCGAACATATCACAAATATGTAATCTACAGGAGTAAATAACATATCTAAGCACAAGGGTCTCATACTTACCTGAGAATCGATAATAAGCATTGATCCCTTATATCATTAGCTACACTATCATCTATTAGGTCATAGATACATTATTCATTCATTTACAAATCAAAACATGAGGAGTTACATACATCATCACTGTCATAATACATGCTTATAACCAGCGTAATAACAACAGAAATATCAAGGATACATCAGCCATAGAATCCACGTACAAACTAGTACATTTACACATAATATACCAAGTAAATAACCTCTTATTAATGAATGAAAAATCCAAGCCAGGATGGGACTACCACGTTCCACCAAACTGTAGAATGGATGAGCCAATTTTCTTTTCAGTCGTTCACTCCTATGCCATATTCCAAGCATGAATGTGGGACTTAAACCAAAAGAACCAATCAGGGCATCCCGAGGCTAAACCATCTCACCCTCATCAATAGAAATCGAGATTTACAGTCATCCAACCCGGATCACTAGGCCAACACAATAAACATTTAATAACAGGCTTTACCATGATCTCCATCAGATTACTAGGCCAAAAAAAGCATGGATGCCACCGGATTTCTCCACCTACACCATGAGGCATTTTCCTGACTCCTAGTCTCTTAAGCTTTACCGTAATCCACAGTTCGATCCAGGGATCACTAGGCCCTAAACAGAGACTCCACCCTCTAGGCTTTACCGTATATCCTGCCATTCACTAGCAAGGATTCCTAGGCCTAATCAAGGGAAACAACCTCTAGGCTTTATTGTATATCCCTCCATTAACCGATCGAGGATTCCAAGGCCCACCGAGGCACACAATACTTGACTTTACCACAACCCACAATCTGGTTCATGGGTTACTAGGCCATGTGTTCTATCATTTGGAGATTTTCCTCCCTTAGCTTCGAATCCATTCAGCATTCTATCTCAACCGAAACATGAGAACCCCATCACACGATAGTTATCTGGAAATGGAAACGCTAGGCAAAAAACAATGTCAAACTTAGAAAAACCCATGCCATAACAACAAAGAAGCACATGCAATACCATGCATGCCAAGTATAGTAAGGAAAATACACATGAAAATTGATACCTACAAATAATATTGTTGTAGTTGCTTGATCCTGCTCTTCCTTTCTTGCTCCCTCTTACCTTATTTTCCTTTCTTGATCTAATGCCAAAGTGCTTCAAGAAAATTCTAAGTGTCCAAGAGTGTGAGAGAGAGAGAGAATAATGAAAGAGCTCCAAAACTAAACTGAAAAAATGGTACACTGACCAAGCTTGAGAAAAATCTTACCAACTGATCCTCAGAAGCCTTTTTATCAATGAGACCTCTATTTTCTTCATTTTCCATTATTTTCCTTAATTTTCCTCCTCACATGCAACTTGTGACTTTTCACCTTTTGTTTCTCCTAATTTCCATTATTTTCTTAAATAACTGTGTCAAAATTGCCATTTTGCCTTCCAAAGCCTTAGCCATTGCCTTTGCCAATTTACTTTAGCCATAATAACCGAAATTAACACCCACTAGGATGTTTTTCCCACCATTTAGCTTGGAATATGTGTCCCATGACCGTGGTCCTATATATTTTACATAGACTTTTAACGAGGGTTGTTACAAGGACAATACCAATTGCATACCATGACCTCATGCATGAAAACCATGCCCATTACAATGCATAACAACATATAGAAAATGACATGCATAAAAAATATTTATAAAATCGACATGCATTCATGACAAACACATCCCAACAACAACTTCATCAGCTTCGACATGACAAAACAACTGCAAAAACGACCATTGCCATGCATACATAACAAGCATGTATACACCTTAATGCATAAATGACAACCACATTCTGCCCATCGAGTCCAAGAGTTGAACCATGCTCTGATACCAATCTATAACACCCGCCTCCCACACTTACCCAAGTTCACAAGTCCACCGAGGTAAATATGTGACAAAAAGTTACTGTGATATGACTCAACCTCCTAGATCACCTTAAGGAAGTGGAATTGACAAATCAAAACCTTACTGACTTCCCTCAAGTGCTATAGGACCCCAAGGGCTAACCAACCGTTCCAGGTGCCCAAACACTAAGTTAACTTTCCTTTTCACTGATCTGGACTCCCATACATTGGCACAACACAACATGAATTTGAATGCAACTCTCTAGTCGCATGCATTAACCTGCAAGGAAGCAATTGCAATCTTTTTCACCCAGTTCTGTGCCTGTGATCGCGAGATCTGGGACACTTTTTCAGAGCTAGTTTAGAGACCACTGCCCAAAACTTAATGAAACTTCCAGAACAATGAATGACACAAAGAAAAACCTTCCATGCAAAACTTAGAAAATAACATGACCTATTGAGGCCTAACCATGACAAACATTTCATCAAATACATAATGAACATGTAATTACTCATCATAATTACATATTTAAACATAGATATCTCATACTTATATGAAAATCGTCAAGAACATATAATTTCTTCTCACAATAGTTGCATGATCATTTATTAGGTCATACAGTCATTAACCATTTATTTACTAATCAAAACATGCTGAGATCCATAACTAAAGTCTGTCATAAAACCATGCTTATAACCAACATATAACCAAAATAATAAAAATGATATAACAACCATCAAAGCCACATAATAAGTAGTATATATATACTCATGAAATATAAGGGAAAAAGAGCTTTTATTAACATATGCACAAGCCAACCAAGTCAGGGACTTCCATGTAACACTCAGCCATAGATTGGGTTGAACCAAATCTTTCTTTTAGACAATCACCACCGTATCATATTCCAAGCATGAATATGCGACTTACAACAAAAGCAACCAGGGCTTCCTCAGGCTTTACCATATATCCCGTCATTACCAGTCAAGGGATTTCTAGGCCCAAAACCCTCATCTATACAACCAGGATTTACCGTGTATCCTACCATTACCGGTCAAGGTATTCCTAGGCCCAAACTAAGAAACATACACTACTAGGCTTTACCATAACCTCGCCAAAACTGGTCAAACGTTTACTAGGCCTAAACAAGCATGGATGCCTCTATATTTCTTCACCAGTACCTTGAGGAATTTTCTCATCTCCACCCTGAGGCTTTACCATATATCATGCCATTATCGGTCAAGGGATTCCTAGGCCTTTGGGAATTTTCCTGTAGAGTAGGCATGGTAATCCCCATAGTCCCCTTATCAATTCTTACTCAAGATACATGGAAGTATAAGTGCTTCAACCTTTAGTTAATTGTTTGATCATTTGTCATTAATAATCAAAACACATTTACATCATTTTTTTATTTTTCCGTTTTGTCAGAGTTAGTATTTGCATACTACCATCAGTGATCAAAATTCCTCTTTTACATCATATTAGTGTCCCATGTTGAAATTTTTCTCATTCCACCTAGGTCATCATGTAAAAATTTACTCACTGATGGTAGCCCTAGTCGAAAAAAACCTCACTCACCTACACTCCATCTACCTCCCTTGACCTTTTCGCATGCCCATTTCTCTCATTTCCCTCTCCTAGGGTTTTGAGGGCATTTTTCTTGGTTTCATGATCTCCATGGTTAAATCATCAACAAAAATTGTATCCTGATGCTCTTATGCCTTCCACTATCCTTAATATACCTTCCTAGACCCTTCCCATCACTCGTATCCCTCAAAATCATCATTTTCTTACAAACCCTAGCCTATTACTACACTTTTGACACTTTTCTAGACTAGGCTTGTGTTTTGCGCTTTTGGGCCCCTTCCCCTCACTCAATCCTTGAAATTCCAGTTTCCCTTACTTCCTAACATCCCTCCCTACCTCCCAAAATTTTCCTAAGAATTTATAAGTCCCCTGTCCCCTTTATTTCCCTTCATTCCTATAAATTTCCCAAATCCCTTGTTTTGCCTACACTAAACCCTAATTTCCTCTCCCATTGAGTTAGGATTTGCTATGGAATCAGAGACATATAAGTAGAGGAGGCATAAGGGAGGTCATTTCAGGAAGTATGAGGCCATTCCAACTCATAAACATCATGTTTCCATCATTTTTCAAGAAGTCATTCCAAGGGACAAATCATTTGCCACACACAGGGCCAATTTTTCTCAAACTATGTTTCTGACCAAACAGAGATGCATTTGACAAACGGGAGAGATTTTTTTGTCCATCATAGGCCAAGGATGAAAAACATCCTTTAGTTTTTACACAAGTGTCATGGGTTTGGAGAAATGTCAAAAAATACAGTTGCTATAAGAGTGTTACTGCACTTCTAGAGCGACCTTGGGAAAATCAATGTTTCTCCTAGCGGGAGTGTCCAAATGAATTTCTTGATGGGTAAGATGATAACGAGACATAAATATATTTCCAATGAGCTACCATGAGCTCAATTTTTAGTTGAGGAAGGCCTCAAAAAGTTGCTTGCAAGAACACACTTAATTTTTTTACACCCTCATTCTGCACTTTTTTTTACTAGTCTTGGGAGAATTAGTTTTTTAGGGACTATAATTGATCATTTTGCTTAATAGGTCCATTATGTAGCCAAGAAAGAGATCTTTCCAATAAGCTATCATGGACTCAATTTGGACTTTAGGAAGACACCCAAAAGAAGTCACGTTGGAGGGCATGTTGACACTTAGAGGGTGCATTTGACAAAGAGAGGGCGTGTTTACCTTAAAACTTTGTGCATTTCCTAAGGGTGAGTGAGGTTTTTTTCGACTAGGGCTACCATCAGTGAGTAAATTTTTACATGATGACCTAGGTGGA
>Ga0115851_101061_pt1 | contig 13978 bp, 12 predicted proteins | sample InSIn2gowninarea_FD_83865 | JGI IMG/M metagenome (GOLD analysis project Ga0115851, IMG submission 83865)
GCAAGTCTCTTAAGCATTCACCTTTAGAGGTAGATCTCCCAAGACAAACTCTCTCTCACACAAGCAACACTTCACAACCTTCCTTGAGCTCTCTAACAATCCCACACTTGTCACACCATCTAGCTATCAAATACACACTAGCAGCAGCACTATCAATTCCACACTGTCAAGAACTACTCCAAAAAACTATCCAAAAAACTAGCTGCTCATGGCAATGGTAGAGGCATAAATAGGAGAAGGAGTCTCCATAAATGGTGGGAGGATGAGCTTATCTCCAAGGAAGGTGGTCCAAATGACGAAACAGATATGCCAGAGAAGGGAGGGCGACATTTACAAGGCCAACAACCAGGTCTGGAGTCATCTGGAAGGCCGGCTGTTAGAACAAACTCGCCCAAACAGGATCAGCACGGGTGAATAACTGGACTGAAGCGCTGGCATCGCATCTGAATAATAGGGAAGGTCATGTCAGCGCGACCCAATATAAATAGACATTGCACTGGCTCATGAAATTCGACCAGCGCGTAAAACACGTGTACTTCCGCGCTGGTAGCGCAAGAGTCCTATTATAAAGCGCCAGTCAGCGTGGTTATTTTAATAACAGTCGCGATAATGATGAAAACCATGGCAAAGTGGGTCATTTGGCCAGTTTAGAGAGCATGAGCATGATTATTTTGAACCCATGACACAGTAGGGAGACTGACAAGGAGACATTGACAAATTACTGTGTAACAGATGCCCCCTAAAGCATGAAGCCCGAGAGAGTGGGAGGGGTGAAATGCTTTACAAAACTCGCTGAACTGGAACACCATCAGGAAGGATCCGATATCTCTGATAATTGTGTACATGTAGTCTAGGCATGGGCGCGGCCATCCAAAAGACATACGAAGAAGGTCTGTGGTATGGACGCAGCCACCCAGCTGAAGAGACCATGGTGATAATAAGGTATGGTCACAGCCATCCATGAAGACTCAGGTATGGGCGCAGCCATCCATCAATGAGTCATGTAATGATCATAATCATCCACAAAATCGCAACCTGGATCACAACAGACAAAGATCCAGGGTCTTGCGCTCCGTCCCGACTCGAACAAAGTACAAATCCAAGCATGTGAATACATGAGCTGAAGTCGAACATGCATGAACATCGTCTGATTACCAGTCAATGATGAAAACTGTTAACAGACACAAGAGGTACCACCAATAATGACAATGGTCCTCAAGGTACTATAGGTACAATCCGCGGCGTGTGAATCAATGAGCTGGCGTCGAACACCCGCAGAATCATTCGATCGGAGGCCAATGATGTAAACCTCGCGTCGAACACGAAGAACCTGCCATTGAGGCATGCAGGCCCTAAGGCACCGGAAGGGAGTCTCTAGATCAGCTTCTTGGATGATGAGCTGAAGTCGACAGGAAGTGACCTTGATCGAAGGTGGGCCGTAATGATTCCCACATCATCGACACGAGACAGAGAAGGGTAAGTAATTTTGTGTGAGGTATCAGAGGAGGTTGCACTGTTTGCAGAGGTCAACTTCTCTTGAACATATCGGCGGCACGACAGTGGATTTGGCAGTATTTGACATCAAATGAGCAGAGGTCATGGCGACAGGGCAATGAGCAGATGAGAGACCAAATAGGATAACCCAAACTCACGAAGGCTAGTGTAAAACAAGATGAGAGATCCCCACCCAGACACGAATGCAGACTAGTGCCATGTTCAAGAGCGACATACTGCCGACATGACAATTATTACAGTTCCATTTTCCCCACCATTTCTGGCAGGTACCCCGATTATTTTTGGATGACAAGCTTGATGGGGATAGCATATGCTTGAAGAGTGTCATTTCGACAATGTCCGATGTCATTAAGTTTTAACGAGTCTGACAAAGGAAGAACTCGGCGTCTTTTCCTGTTTAGAGAGTCTGAAAAGACAGCGGAAAAGAAAACTCCAGGGGGGTCCTTTTTCGTAAAGTTGTGTCTCTCGAGCCCGAAAAAGTATAAAACAATGCTCGAAAGAACCGCCCGATCATTACGATCGAGGAGTACTTTTCGTAAGTAGTGACTCCGACCCGAAAATTAAAAAAGCGGTCAGAAGTACGTCGTTTTGGAGCCAATAACGATTTCGAAACGACAAACACTCGACAATCTTTTTAGTTTAAATGGTCGAAAAAAGAGCTTTAAAAGCGACTGCCTCTCGTTCTTTTTAACGAGCCGAGAGGAGGGCTCGGCCATCTTTTCTTTCGTTACGTCGAAAAAGAGCTCAAAAACGACGTTGCGGGACCAGGTGTGTATAGGTCCCTTGTGACCCCACCGACACGAGAATCTGCACAAGAAACACTGCACGCGTAAACCTGTTCGAGATAACATGTACTACATGTGTAAAACTACATTGGCACTAAGCACATGGTAAAAAAAAACATTTCAAAACCCCATATTTATGAAAAATTACAAAAATTTTACTATAATAAGGGGGGGTAAAAGGAGTTTTTTTACCATTTTACCATTTTGAGCCGTGGAGAACGTTGCGGAGCTGCGAGGTTGACGAACCAAATTTCATCCCGTGCGGACATCATTGACCCTGCAATCTGTTCCAGGTAGGTTCTCCTTCTCCTGCGCTTCAATTTGAGTCATTTTAGCCGCATTTCCACGGTGGAATGTTGTAGTTTGGGCGAATTTTTGAAACTCCAATTCGCTCTCGGTCAGCGCGGATATCCTCGTCGGGTCCGCGCTGACAGAATATGATGTACACACACCACCCGCGGATCAGCGCGGAAAACACGTGTGCTTCCGCGCTGACCCAAGGAAAAAAACAAAGGGCACCATAATCAGCGCGACTGTTTTAAAAACAGCCGCGCTGACGCCGTGAAACTTATTTTTTAACAAATTGAACGTGAAAATTTCAACGGTCAGGGCTCTAATGATTTTTTGGTGGCCATGCAGGACAAAATGGCATTTGTTTGGCAAGAGAGAGCTCACGATAATGAGGATATAGCGGCATTCGCCGATGCTGGGTGCCGTAATGCAATGCGGGCATGCGGGTTACTCAAATTCTTCCTCACTCCACGCCTGCGAGCGCAGCCCGATCTCCTCGAGTTCCTAATCAGATTCTGGAATCCTGTTGATGGAAAATTCACGATTCGAGGCCGTGATATCGAGTTCAATTACACGGATATCTATTTTTTGACCGGGTTATCACGCCGGGGTGAGAGGCCCATTCTGGAGGGGCAGCGACCCAGTGGTGACACCCTAGATATGTTGATGGCTCGGGTGTGCCTAGAGGCACGCAAAACACGGAGTGGGAAGGTAGCTATTCCTACGGTGGAAGACATCGTCCTTTGAACCATACTCTTTATGGTGACCCGGGCAGCGGGCTGCTTGGCCAATCACGAGGCCTCAAAGACCCATCTCTTATTAGCTCTCGAGTGTTTGGCTCCTACTATATTCAACTGGGCAGCAGCAGTAACAACCAGCATGAAGAGACAATTAAGCATCTGCCGACGTGGTGAGTCGAAGCAGTTTGGCTATGGGTCGATTTTACTCCCGCTCATGCTGGAGCGGGTGCCGGCATTACAGCTACAGGACATGGTCCTAGATCCACCCAGAGGTCCCCGAGAGACGAGGGCTACTCGATGGGCCCATGTCATGCCGCGAGGAGGTGGCGGCCGACCAGTGGCCTGCGGAGTATATTTCCGAGAGTGGCTGGATCGTCAGGTCATTTTTGTAGAGGACTAGCCATATGCTGGTATTGACTTTCGAGGAGATCCAGACATGCCACTACCTGCGGGGGAGCATTGGGACGATGGTGGTAAGCCACTTGATCTTCTTTTCATTTTTTATTTTTGTGATGTTTTTTGATTTTTCATGCACATGTCTTTACGATGAATGCTATGATATGTAGATGTAGGACCAACGAGACCCCTTGGTCTGGCTCCAGAGGCACGGAGAGAGGTACAAGGCGCCAGAGCCCTGGCCCTGGCTCCTCCAGGAGGCGACACGACAGAGACTGTGATCCAGAACCTTGAGGGCTTACTAGTGGGGGTTCCAGACTACCAGGGGATTGAGGAGGTCCCCATAGCATCTCAGATCTATACAGTGGGGGTAGAACCCAGGATGCACTGCCTTTTGAGGCGGGTGGCACGGGCGGTTGTGTGCTACAGGGAGCATAACCCGCCACAGTAGACATCTAGGTCTTATTTCCTACTGATGTTTTGAGAGACATGCGTCTCAGATGTATTGAGAACACAGGCCTTATCTAGACATATACACTTATTTTTTGACGCACGTGGTGCGAATATTATGGACACACATATATATATACATATGCCTATTCTATGATCTTATTATGTTTTCTATGTCTTCTTGTATGATGTTTATCTGTTTCGCAAATGTCTATTTAATACATGATTTGCCAATGCATCAGTTAATGTGTTCAATCGTCTAGGAATATGCTGATATGTGATGTAATCAAAATTCCGTTCTAACAATCTCACACGTAAATACAACCTTAAAATGCGTTGGTCTCTGACAGAATATCGCCCATTGAGTTGATGGACGACAAGTTGAGAGTCCAAGTTCACCACCAATGCACGAATGCCGAGATCAACTGCTTCAACTAATAACTCAATTACAGCACTGTATTCGGCAACGTTGTTAGTGGTACGCCCCAAGCACACACCTTGAAGATCGATCAACTCTCCATGAGGATCGTAGATCGCCCACGCCACAGAAGACAAATTGCAAGTGCTACGGCAGGCGCCATCAGTGAAACCAACATAAGGCGTATTAGACATCTGCACAAGAAGCAGAAAGCACAATAAGAGGCGAACATGCCTTCACACCAGAGCAAAAACATGAAATCACACACACACCATACACTCGTAAAAACTTGTATGTACAAAGCAAGTGCATGAACTCATGCATAGTATTTCTTAAGGTAGAGCCCGTTGCGGGGCTTGTCGAGAGGATTTCCTTCATAATCGATCAGCTCATATGCCCCCTTTTTCAAAACTCTCTTGACAATATAGGGGCCAAGCCACATGGATTCGAGTTTTCCTGCCCCCAGCTTATCCTTGGCTTGATCATAGAGCAGTACTAAATCTCCTTCAACAAAGGAACGAGGTTGAATGGTATTATCGAAGTGAGCCTTGACTCTCTTCTTTTGTGCTTCAATCGCTAGAGAGGCTAAGCGACGAGTCTCGTCTAGCTGCTCCAGAAAGAGAAGTCGTTCCTCCACCAGGGTGGTGTCAGGGAGTAACTCGACAGCTAATTTCAACGAAGGAATTTCACACTCAACAGGAAGGGTAGCCTCCAGTCCGTAAACTAACTGAAAAGGAGTAAAACCGGTGGCGTCCTTCACGGAGGTTCGATAAGCCCACAAGGCAGGGAACAACATCAGATGCCAATTAGACTTGTGCCTACCCACGGTACGTTGTAGCATTGTGACCAAGACTTTGTTCACGGCTTCAACTTGGCCGTTGGATTGAGGGTAACACGGCGTCGAGCTATCTTGCCGCAAGCCTAGTTGGGTCGTTAATTCCGTCATCATATGATTACGGAAATGCTTTCCGTGATCTGTGACTATGGCCTGGGGGACTCCGAACCGAGCAATAACATGATTGAACAAGAACTGTGCCGCTGTGTGACCGTCTTCGGTTAGCGTAGGCATCGCCTCGGCCCATTTCGTGAAATAATCCACAACAACGATGATAAACCCATGCCCCCCGGCCGAGCGAGGGTTACAGGTCGTATAATTGATGCCCCATTTGGCAAAGGGGCCTACAGTCACAACAGGATGCAGTGGTGCCGAAGGGGCATGCATCTTTCGGTGGTAGATCTGGCATTCATGACATGAGCAGATGGCAAGAATGCAATCCTTAAAAATAGAGGGCCAGAAATAGCCAGCGCGGAGGATCTTCTGAGCAGTAGCATATCCGGACATATGACCGCCATAAGCACCGGAGTGGCAATCATTCAATACCCTTTCAGCTTCCTCGAGAGTTAAACAACGGCGGAGAGCAGAGTCGGCGCCGAGGCGGTATAAGGTATCACCAATGATACGATAAGGTTGAGATTGGTGACGAATTCTCTGCCGAGCATCTTTCGATACGTTAGGACGGAAAGAAGACGTTTGCAAAGAGACGATAATGTCCCCATACCAGGGATCGAGGGTGCTAATGAGGAAGAGGGTCTCATCCGGGATATGATCTTCGGAGATGGAGGGCGCGGAGGAGGATGGCAAGGAGTAGAGCAACTCAGCAAAGACAAGCGATTTCTTGGATTTGGCAGTCGTGAACTCCAAATCAAACTCTTGGAGGATGACAATCCACTTTGAGTATTTGCCCCCCAGTAATTGGCGTGACAAAATGTATGTCATGGGGTTGCAGTCCGAAATCACGGTCGTAGTACGCAAGAGGATATAATGGCGGAAACGCTGGACAGCACAGACAGTAGCTAGTGCCAGCTTCTCGACATAAGCATATCGAGTTTCCGTATCCAGAAGGTTACGGCTGAGGTAGTAAATAACATGCTCGGTGTCATCGTCGTCCGTTTGGACCAAAACCATGCCGATGGTGGTATCAGCGGCGGCCAAGTACAATGTATAGTCACGGTGGTAATTCAGAGGCCTTAATAGAGGAGCAGAAACAAGGATATCCTTGAGATGCTCAAAAGAGGCCTGAGCCACAGTATCCCAATGAAAAGGGACATCGCGCTTGAAAAGCCGTGTAAAACCCTTAGCCACCTCGGCATAGTTTGGTATGAACCGTCTCAGAAAATTAGCTTTGCCCTGCAGACTCTGCAACTGGTGCAAGGAAGCAGGGGGAGGAAGATTCACGATGGCCTCGACTTTAAGAGGATCCAAGCGGATACCCTCTCGGGAGACGATGAACCCGAGAAGTCGGCCAGACTCTACGCGGAAGACACACTTGTGCGGATTAAGCCTGATACGGTAGTGTCTACAGCGCAGAAAGATATCGCGAAGATGGGCAGGATGGTCTTTGCGCTTCGCTGAATGAGCCGGAAGGTCATCCAGATACGGTTGGACGATATGTCGAATGTCGTGGAAGGCATAAGACATCGCACGCTAAAAGGTAGCACCGGCATTTTTTAAGCCGAAAGGAAGCTTCTTGTAGGCAAAAGTGCCCCAAGGACAAATGAAGGCCGTCTTGTGCTGATCAGCGGGCGCGATATTAATCTGGTTATAGCCAAAAAAGTCGTCCATGAAAGAGTACATTTCACTCCCCGCACATTCGTCAATAAGTTGATCAATAAAGGGAGTGGGGAAGTTGTCCTTTGGACAAGCCCGATTAATATCACGGTAATCAACACAAACTCGAATCGTACCCTGTTTTTTGGTCACAGGGACGATATTAGATACCCAATCCGTGAGGGGAATGGGATAGATAAAACCAGCCTTGAGCAGCTTCTCGACTTCTGCTTTAATGGCAGCAGCCTTTCGGGGGTGCACGGGGCGTAGGCGCTGGCGAACAGGCTTTGCACCCGGATACATAGGTATCTGATGCACCACAATACTAGGATCGATGCCGGGCATCTCCTCGTAAGACCAAGCGAAGACATCGCGAAACTCGCGAAAAAGATCGGTGTAAATCTGAACTTCCTCTGGAGTGCAGGTGACTCCAATATGTACATGCTCGACAACCCCTGCTTTCGCAGAGATGTCGATAGGTTGAGTTTGTGTTATGTTTCCCATGTTGCCTTCAAAAGACACTTGATAGATTTGAATAGGTGTCTGAAGGGGCTGCAATGGGAGACACGGAGCAAACCGCTCGAGACAAGTAACCATCTCTCGATGGGTAGGGAGAAACGAGGAACGATGGTGGGAATCAGACCAAGGAGGTTCCTCGAGAGACATGGTCTCGATAATAGCTTCATCGGACGGAAATATCTCTTTCAACGGGTCCGAAGTAGCCTCATCTCCGAGCCAAGGAGAGTGGACGTACGAGTCAAGAACCCTGCTCAAAGGAGCAGGTCCATCAGGAGGAGCCGATGCAGCGACAATTTCGATGTAGTTAAGTTCGGCAGGACTCAACGGCATCATCTCACCCCATGATTCTATCTGACCAGTGGGCAGGAGGACCCACGGGTCAGAGTGTACGGAAATCATATTGACCGAGGCGAGATTAGGAGGTGGGAGTGAAAAAACACCCATAAGGACAGGGTCTTTAAAAAGTCCTGCTCCCACATTCTCACATGATTTTGAGGCATGCTCCATGAAAGGCACGTTGCCTTCGGAAGAGGAGGCGAAGAAGGAGAGCTGGTCCACCGTGACGATTTTCCCTTGATGAGGGAAACGAATAACACGAAAGACGGATGAAGCAACTGCTTGCATAGCATAGGACCAGCAACGTCCTAAGAGGAGGTTGTAGGTGAGGTTAGCGTCAACGACCTCAACCTCTACTTCAACCGTTTTCCCTTCCAAAGAGATGGGCAAACGTTGGAGGATGCCAAACGGACGGGATTCTCTTCCATCAAAGGCCTCAAGGGTCGTAGGAGATTGACTCAACGTCAGAGACCCGCTAGCCTTCCAACAGGCAACGGACATGATGCAGGTCGAAGCGCCTTCATCAATGACCGTTCTATGAATTGTCTTGGAGTTAACAATAACCTATATCAGGAAAGAAATCTGGTGAGGCAATCTCGGCGAATGACCCTCGAGATCGAAAGTAATTAAATCCAAGTCAGCTGGGTCGATGCCACCGATGGCCGATAGCAGGGACTTCCTCTGGGAGGGGCAACTCTGAAGCACTTCCAATGCGGACATAGCAGACGGAGCCTGAGCTAGGTCCTCGACAACGCTATAGTGCTGGGCGGCACGAGCATTTGGGTTGTAGGAAGATTTTCGGAGCACACCTTTCGGAGGGGGTCGGATGGGTGTCTCAGCAGTAGGTCTCTCGATATGGAGTGGACCAGAGCTGGACGAAGGAGCACTAGAGGGAACCTCAGGCTCCTTCCTGGCGTTCGACGGGTAGTCTTTCGCTCGAGTAGTCACATGGACGGGGACCGTGCCTGCCATGAACACTTGAGAACCAAATGAGGAAGATGACGGCGACGGATCAGAAACCATCTGGGTTTGCTGTGAGGGGAAAGGTTCCGTGGGCACAGCAGGAGTAGGAGAAGCCCCTTTTAATAAACGACTAACTTCAGACCGTCTTGGGCAATCTTTGGTATAGTGATCCTCGTCGCAGATGAGACAAGGATATTTGGGTTTCCGCTTAGCTCCTTCCTCGGATGAAGGTTTAGGAGCGTCCTGCTTAGGCTTTTCAGATTTCTCCTTAGCTTTCCCCTTCTTCTTGCCTTTGGAGGATTTATCTGCCGTGGTGGATTCGACGGCATTTACCTCAGCATTATTTCCAGAACTAGACTTACCCTGGGAAGTGTTTTCATTTGAAGCGGGCGATTTTTGCTTCTCGGGGTTCGTGGATGCTTTCTTGGAGGACTGGTTTACAGAGCCAATAACCCCATCAACAGACGGTTTTGGTGGAGCCTTGGATGTTCCAGGCCTTGGGGCGTCAGGAAAATAGTCATACAAAGTACCCGACTGAGAATAAACTAAGTCAAGGTACTGAGCTCGCGCGATTGCTTGCTCTTCAGTTACACAAGCTCCCATAGCGATGTCTCGTGCAATCGCAGGAACAAAAGAGGTTGTGAACCAATCGGTGAGGAGCTGATCAGGTATCCAAAATTTGATCAGACGACGACGCCGTCTCCATTCATGTATATGATCGGAGATGTGCGTGGTCATGTCCTGCTTAAGAGAGGTAAGGAGATGAGTCCCTGTCTCATACCAAATGGGTAACTGAAAGTGTGTCAAAAATGCCATTGCCAACGAATTAAAGTCTTGAAATGATCCGCGAGCTAACTCGATATACCATTTGGCGGCAGAGCCAGTGAGAGTCCTTTGGAATAGGCGCAGCCGGATGGAGTCATCAAGCCATGAATTGGACGAACACCAAAGGTGGTAAGTCATGACATGGGCTTGTGGATCTTCTCCAGCCTTGCCGTCGAATTTTGGACAGTCACCAGGTATCTTGGTCGGAACTGGGGGCCAGTATGGGTTGTGAAGAATAGGATCGTTCGTCAACTTTGAGACATCTGGCAGTTCCAACGTCTCCAAGAATGGTAATTGAGGATTGAAGGACATTTGCGGTCGCGGGTAAGAGGTAGAACCAGAGTTCCAATTAGGCGGAGGTTGCCCCCATGGGCTTTGTCCCAACGGCCCTGCCCCATAGGGGTTCTGGCCGTAAGGGTTTTGCCCATAGGGGTTATATCCGTAAGCAGACGCTTGACCCTGAGCTTGCCCCCAGCACCCCATTGGTTACCAACTTGGCCCATAGGAGCAACATACTGTTGCTGATAATTTTGATAGGGAGCAATTTGTTGGTAATTTTGATAAGGGGTCATTTGCATTTGCCCCTGGGGTTGCTGGTACCCATACGACGGCTAGGTCCCATACTGAGCCTGGGGACCAGGCTGTGCTTGGTAGGGAGGTCTAGCTATAAAGCCACCTTGCACTTGAGGACCAATTTGAGTTTGGAACCCAGCCTGGGACTGAACACCGGGTTGAGCTTGAGTAGTGACCACCATCTGGGTGCCCGGTTGAACAGACCTCGGATGCACTTGAACGGGTCTAGACTGGACCATTTGTCCGGCGGGTTGCCCTTGTGGGACAGATGGTTGAGTAGACTGGACGACTGGCTGACCCTGAGGTTGGCCAGTTTGTCCAGATGGCTGGATAGGCTGAGTAGTGGGCGGACCCTGCTATACAGAAGGTTGACTACTCTGCCCTGAAGGATGCCCTTACTGGACTACCGGTTGACTCTGTTGGATTTGGGGTTGACCAGGTTGTCCTGAAGGGTAACCTTGCTGAACAACGGGTTGACCTTGTTGAATATAAGGCTGCCCCGGCTGCCTAGCGGGATAACCCTGCTGGGCTCCAGGTTGGCCTTGCTGCATATAAGGTTGTCCCGGCTGCCCAGAAGGATAGCCTTGCTAAGTGCCAGGTTGGCCCTGTTGCATATAGAGTTGTCCTGGCTGCCCAGAAGGATAGCCTTGCTGAGTGCCAGGTTGGCCCTGTTGCATATAGGGTTGTCCTGGCTGCCTAGAAGGATAGCCTTGCTGAGTGCCAGGTTGGCCCTGTTGCATATAGGGTTGTCCTGGCTGCCCAAAAGGATGGGTTTGATACGAAAATGAGGGACCGCCTCCACCCACAGGTTGTCCTTGGTAAGGTTGACCTTGTGGGCCCCCAGGTTGCCCTGGGGGAGGTGGGCCGTAGTACTACTGGTCTTGAGGATTTTGTGTATACAACGGTTGACCCTGGTTGGGCGGACCCTGAGGTTGTTCCGCCATGACTTGGCCACCATGAAATGTAGTGGTTTCCCAAGCAATGGACAATGGTACCGAAACCTCTTCAATAGGTTGAGCTGGCAAGGGACTGGACAGATAAAGATACTGACCAGTGGTATAATCATAGTAATAAGATGCCCCTTGCGCATCTGGATCTATACCAATCTGACCTTGTGCCCCCTCTGGACCAGAATACGGTGGAGCACTCTGTGCAGGGTGAATGACTCGGGGTGCGCGATCCGGTAGGCCACTGCTATCATGAGAGGTGCCAGACGGAGGGGTGGCAGCCGAAGAGGTTGTCGCGGCACTAACAACCGGAGACGAATATGCCGTACAAACGGTCGGATTGGTTGGAACCGACGTAACAGGTGTAGCGGAAACTTGCGAAACAAAAGATCCCGACGTGGGTGTAATATGAGGATCCCACACAGAAGAGGTGGGAGCGTGGCTCCTCGACATATCCCTCAGAGGCTTGTAGCGTGAAGGCAACGGGGAGGAGGACGGGATAGGGACTTCGATGTTAGTCACCACAGGTGTCTCACTTACGCGAGAAGATGTATTCACACCAGAAGAAGCCATTGGGCTCGAAACACCGGTAGGAGTAACAGGGATATCGTCCACTTCAGGCTCCCAAACAGGGTTCCAGTGAAAGAGGTAGTCCTCGTCGTCTGGGGCACGAGAGCTGATGGGTTGGATACTCGGGATAAGGGGAAGAGTATCACTTACAACCGGGAGCTCAGGAGCAACAGATGAAGAGGATGGTTGGTCACTTGGAATGGAAGACGGGATCGAAGGATCCGCCAGGATGGCACACAAAAATCCTAGGGAAAACTAACGATAAAGACCCTACTCAAAACTAACGCACACAAAATCTAACCAGGTAAATGTAATCGTGGCCGAATTAATTTTAAGACACGGGAACCAAACTTGACCTTTTCATCTTTTAAGAGTCGAGAAAAGGACGAAAAGGTGACTCTAGTCTCCTTCGAATGTTTAATGAGCACGAAGTGACAAGACGCTCACTGGCACCTTTTCTTTTAAGGAGTCCGAAAAGGATCAAAAGTGACTACTCTGGTGACTCTAGGCAAAGGGTTTACCAGGCAATCCGTAAAACTGCTTATACACCTTGGCAATCGTATGAGAACCAAGGACTTCCCGTACTGCAGTCAATCTTCCCGAATGCTGTGTTCGGTGCGTTACGGACCAGAAGGCGGCAGACTCGGCTTCCTATAGATCAAGGATAAGAGCCTAGTGGGGTCTCTCAATTTATACGCGACGGTATGGGGAGCACAAGTCCGTGTTGGTAACTACCGATTCAACGTGGAGGAATCACCCAACCACTCCTCGACAATTGCTAGGTTTAAAGACGCCGGAACACGTCTCTAGACTAGACTCACTAAAATGTTTGCGTTATGTTCCAATGCATTGTTAGGTTCATTTGGTTTATTTTACAGTTGATCTTCAATTATGTTTCAGTTTTAAGGTCCTACCGTATGTGATCTCTCAAAAACTTCCTACATGCAAACTATATGCCATATTTTATCATTTTGTTCAATGAATTCTAACTACAGGAGAGTTGAGATTTCAAACAATCAAAATGAAAATCAAATAAGATCCTAATGCAGCTAATAGCAAGAAATGAAAATTTTTTCTTTTCTCTTTTAAAAGTTATTAATGCAACTAACAATAGATGCTAACTAATAAAATGCAAAAAGATCCTTTATTTTTCTTTTCTTTTAAAATGGCACAATGCATATAAACCAATCCTGAGAAATATTAACAAAATGAACAAGCAACGTTCACTTAATATAGATAGAATCAAAACCGAAACCATCCAAAGCAAGAAACCATATGAACCAAGCGCAAACAAAGTTAAGCAAAAGAAATCAATTGAACAGGAGATGGATTTATCGAAGCACAGAGTAATAAACTTAACAACCACTAGACATGTACAATCAAAAAGTTGACCGTGCAATCAAGGAACCAAACATTCCTACGGAAGGCTCGAATATAAAATCGATAGAAATGGGCGAACAACCGAAGGATAAAGGTAAAACACCAATCAAACAAAGTTCTAATACATTCCAGCATCTGAACAAGATATACAGAGACAGAGACCTGAGCTTGACAAGCTTTGAACAAACAGACTAGCAAAGTTTACATGACTGGCGCGACTGTCAGCCTGTAACTAGCGCTATTCATGGATTAGCGCGGGTTGGTTTAAACAACATGCGCCACTGGCGCGACTGTCAGTGGAAAAAACGCACTAACACAGTCTGATCACTCCAAAAGATAAATAAAGCAGTCCAAGAGACAGTTAACAGTATCCAGACAGATCTAAAAGCAAGAAACAAGTTCAAAACTGACCCAGAAAGCTCATTTACACAGGCAAGCAAGAGAAAACTTGACATGCAAGACAAAGGTTAAGCTGTTCGGTTCATAGACCAAACCGGAGATTGACTGAAGTAGGCATTGATCTACTCCGCTAATGCCATGCAATAGCGTTTCAAAGGCTGCCTGGCCATACTTCAGGCTCCGTCTGAGGTTAATGAATCAAATGACAAATAAATGGACAAAATAACTACTTCCCCAGTGGAGTCGCCAAATTGTTGGTGAGG
>Ga0115851_100623_pt2 | contig 13957 bp, 18 predicted proteins | sample InSIn2gowninarea_FD_83865 | JGI IMG/M metagenome (GOLD analysis project Ga0115851, IMG submission 83865)
CTGAGCATGGCATGCATGAATTCAAACTTTATCACTTCTTTTGTTTAATTAGCAGCAATAGAATAAGAGATGAAACACATAAACACACTTACAATGACAAGTAGGAAACACAACATCAACACAATAATCCACAAGAATCCACAATGATGTCTGCAAAACCCTGGCCTTCCTTTTCCTCAAATTGCAGAGATACAAGTAAAATATACAATAGAGCTTCTCCCTCAAAAGTCCAACCATGAAAATGAGCAAGAGAAGGCATAATATAGATCATCTAACTCCTTTCCCCACCTCTAGGGGTCGAGCTCAGCTTCCTAGGAGCAGTTTGAACTAATTCTAAACTAAGCACTAGATAATAGGCAGTCAAAACAACTTGCCTCTAAAACTTAGGTAACCCATCCATGCATTTAATATTCACTATTTACATCAAGGAAACTTCTATAAGGGTTAAGAGAGAGTAAATGTATCCATGTGCCATGAAAATTACCCAACAATCCATCATTTACATGCATTAAGAGTCAACAAGAGTAAAAACTAAGTTTTGCAGGCCGAAATGGTCAAACTGGCAAAATTTCCCTGAGTGGTCGCGCCCCTACCTTGGAGTGGTCGCGCCCCTTTACAGCTGTGTTTAAGGGCCTTCCTGGTGTCAAAATCAGGTGCAAGATAGCTCATTGGAAAGGTCTGTGAGTCTACTTTCCAACCCAACTGGAATTTATGAATTTGGAGTTGATTTGACCCCTCAAAAGTCAATTCTCCCAAGACAGCTTTCTGCAACTCAAAAAGTGGGCAGAAAGTCAAAATTTGCATGTACTTTGAGCTTTTGGAGGCCCAAATCTTCATAAAAATTTGACCCCATACACAGGCAAGTGTATTTTTGCATGAAAATTCCAAAAATGTAGAGTTTTCCCCGTTCTGAGCTGTCCCCACGAGTGGTCGCGCGCGGGGTGAGACCACTCCAACGGCCAAAACCTGTAAAATTCTCAAAAATGCCCAAAATGCCTCAAAACTCTCAAAATTTCTTGAGTTTGCTGCTGGGAGGAGGCTAATGAGTATCATGGTGAGTAAGAGATGCCTCAGCCAAGATACGGAGTGGGTTGGTCCTCTTCTTCCTCTTTCAGGCCTCGGACAGCTTCCTTTGGAGTATCTTCATTTTTGCCTTGCAAACATGTAACCTTGCCCAATAATGAGTTTTCATGTTCCGCAGCAGCCCTTTGTCTTGGTTTTCTTTCTCCAACAATCTCTCTAAGTGAGCATTTGCCTGAATGAGCAAAGACTCCCGGTCAGCAGGCAATGGGTCCCCGGGCCTCCTACGGTTCAAGCCTCTATTACCGCGGATCCTCCATAGCTCATCAAGTTATTTCTCCGTCTCTAGCTGTCTGTTGCGCTGCTCCAAATAAGTGATAGTCCATTGAGCCATTTCGAGCTTCCGCTGCAACACGAGGTTCTCCTCCTCTCTCTGTCTGATAAGCTCATAAACATCTGGAGAAAGAGAGTGAGCATCAAGGTCAATGAAATCATGATGTGCATCGCCAGCTGTCTCATCCTCAACCATGGGCTGCTTGCCCTCCCGTACTGCCACTGCTGATGAAGAATGCGAGGCCCCTTCCACCTGGTGTGGAGATAACATTCGCTGATCTGAAGAAGATGACGAGACCCCTTCCACCTGCTGTGGAGAAAGTACTCGTCGAGCTGCTGCAAATAATGTCCTATGACCTCTCTGATAGGTGACCCGAGGTGAAGAAACCACATGTCTCGGAGAAATAATCTCGGGCTGGTGTGATGTACCTCCCGCCTCATAAACGGCCTCTGGCTGTGGCTGTGGCTGTGTAAAGAACTCATGAGAAATGAAGTCTGCCCAAGGAATGCCCTGCTGACTCAGCTGATGGGAAACAATGAGCTGGATGAGACCATGATGGCACAAACTCCTATGCTGCTGAGCTGGGGTCTACCTCTGAAACACGGACACCATCCTCTGAATGTCCTGGAAAAAGTAAACCGGGATGTTCATCATCCTCACTCGGGTAAAGTGCATCAACAAGCGAATGTGACAAGAGAAGACCCGTGAAAATCTTCCCTCGCATGCGAAGTAATGCATGATAAGCCGCATGATCGGAGCATACTCCCCCCGGAGGAATCTGAAGGGAAAGACCCCTGACAAGTGACTCATGAATGCTGGCCTGACATATGGCTCAAAATAAACATAATCCAACATTTTGCGCTTGGGCCACACCTCACCCACATTTGGTATCCCGGTAGCCTCTGAAATCACCTCCGGAGATAGTACAAAATTCACCCCTGCAAGAGTGACTTGCCCATCATGAAGGTGCAAAACAAATAAGCGGGCCAACTCCCTGTGGTGCTGAATCTGGGAAAGCCTCTCACAGAACTGAAAACATGACATATAACGGAAACAATTAACTGCCATAGGACAGGCCTGCAATTCTGCCAAAGAGGTGGGATCCTCTCTCCTATGATGACCACCTTTGCCTCCCCTACGAGGCCTCTGCTGTGCCTCAACCTCCGTAGAAGAAGACCGGTCATCACCTTGCTCATTAGTTTCAGTGGTTGACATGGTGTTATTTAGCAAGGTGGAGACAATAGACAAAGTTGACTGCTGCCCTGCCTGCAAAATGCTGAGAAGTATGCTGTTTTCAAGGGGAAAAAATCATAAGGGAAATGTTAGGGGAGGGATTTTTAATAAGGAATGGGAAAATATGTAAAAACAGGGAATTTTTAAGGAATAATTCACAAAATGTCAAACATGTTATCTCATCTCTCATCTTTGGGAAATCATTTGCAAAGAAATATTTTTATTAAGGAAAACATGCAAGAGGGTCACCAAGGGAAAGGACAATACATTTTTCAACAGGGGGTAAGGGACAACATGTGTACACGGGTATGGGGCAACACTGATCACTAGCATCAACAGCTTGCTCTTTGATTTTGTGCTTTGACTGTACATTATAAGGCATACTCTGTTTTTCAAGGGATTCATGTACATTTGATGCTAAGGGAAACAAGGAATTCATTTACATTTGTCATAAGGGGAGGAGGGCTTTATTTGACAAATTGAAAAGAGAAAGGAGATGTATTGAATCAAGGATATTAGGGGGATAGAAGGGAAAAGGATACATAGGGTTTGGTTTTGGGAGACACAACAACATTCCTTTGCAAACCATATTTCAGAGCAGTATGTCCTTTAATAAATATGTACAACTGTATTGCTTTGTTTTTGTTATGAATAAACACAACCTTCTTTTCACTGTATTTGTGAGGACTATGCACAGCAATAAGTCTCTTTTGTTCTTGCAATGGCTTGGCTATACATAGTAATCTTTTCCTCTGTTTTTTGTCTTTTGTTTTATTATTTTACCATTGCAATTGCTCTTTCCTTTTACACATCATTATTTTGATCCTTGCTGTGTCTTTATATATTTTTTATAGTCTTGCTGTGGGGAAGGAATTAGGGTTTTTGGATAGATTTACATGGAGGAATTAGGGTTTAGGGAATGCATATGAGAGAGGGATTAGGGTTTTAGGTATTGGGGATGGGGAATTGATATTTATTGCAAATGAGATGAGATAGAGACACATTATGACAATTGTAAAGTTAATAGGAATAATGGAGGGAATAAAGAGGAATTAAAAACCTTGAAAGCAAACACCAACCCTAGCAATATTGCCTACATGAACAAACAATCACTAAACCTATTTCTCTTCATATTTTTGGTGGTAAAAATGTATGAACACAAGCTCATCCTCCATATTTCAAACATTCAATGCATAAGAAAAGCCTACCTCGATCAATTAGCAAGCCAAAATGCGATTTGAGCGAATTTAGAATGGTTTTGTGAGTGGGAGACTGAGTGGTCGCGCGCAGGCTCCGAGTGGTCGCGCACATCCCGAGTGGTCGCGCGCGTCATAGAAATGCACTGTGGAGGGGTCGCTGAGTGGTCACGCACCGCCCAGGTGGTCGCGCACACTACCTGAGTGGTCGCACACCAGTAATTCCCTCAATTTTTCTGCAATTCGCCCTCTTTCGCCCTTTCCGCTCTCTTGCTCTTCTTTGCTAGCTCATAGAGGCACAATGAGGATGTTTAGAGGGAAATTTACTCCTTGTAGTCTCAATTTGAAAAAATTAACTTACCAAACCCACTCTCTAATGTTTTATTTTGACATTCACTTTTAACACTGTTTTTTAAGTTGCTTTGTCCTGAATTTGGCTTTTGAGGCGCTTTAACTCCATTCTTTTTGCAGGTTGACCGTCTGATGGATTCTGGCGAGGAGACCAGGGTTATTACCGGCATTTTGAAGAATTTTGAAAATTTTCCTTATTTTTTGCAAAATTCACATGACCTTGGGTTTAAAAACAGGGTTTTTAAATCCAAGGTATAAATGAGCTGTACCTGATGAAAAAATATCAATGGAACATATTTACATACCTCCTTCTGGCTTGCTGGGCACTCATGGACCTTTGACTCATGACCTTGCAGTGATTTTTGACCAAAACCCTAGACCTAAGACTTGGGACTTCAAGACAAACATAAAACAAGTGTAACACAAGCTCATTAACTGATATGACCTGATCCAGCAAAGCCAAGAAGGGAACAAGGACCAGCTCCTCCATCAGTTTTATGGCATGCCTAACGGGATGTGAAACTGACACTGATGAGACACCTACCTATGCACATGCAAAGAGCTTTTGATCACCGATGGAGGGCTTAAGACCGACACTAACAATACCCATACAAGGCATAGAATGGTGACATACCATTGGAAATGTGATGTGAAGTATTGTAGCAGTACTCCCCCAGATGCAACCACTTCAACCATGCTCACTGCTGCCCGTTGACATAGTTACGCAAGTAGCCCTCCAGCCACTTGTTAACTATCTTCGTCTACCCACCCGTCTGTGCATGATAACTGGTACTCGGTGTCAACTCCGTCCCCACCAATCGGAAAATCTCCTGCCAAACCCGCCCATAAAATGGTTGTCCCTATCACTGACGATGGTCTTAGGAAGACCATGTAGCCTGAAGGTCTCCCTGAAGAACAGCTTGGCCACCTGTGCTGCTGTATGGCGGATATTGTAAAGAAATGTGCGTACTTCGTCAGCCGATCAACGATGACAAACATACAATCCTTGCCCTGTACTATGGGCAACCCTACGATGAAGTCCATCAAAATACTCTCCCATTTCCCCTCCGGAATGGGAAGAGGCTGCAATAATCCCATGGGATGGCTCATCCCCCCCTTGTTCCTCTGGCAAACATCGCACTCCCTGACATGCTGGAGTACGTCCTCCTTGAAGCCCTTCCATGAGAACCTTTGTCTAATGGCCCTGTAGGTTTTGGTAAACCCCTGATGGCCTGCCAATGGTGAGTCATGTGATGCCTGGAGTATCTTCTTCTTGAGTTGAGACCCCTCAGTCAAGAAGATCCGATCCCTATAATAGATGATCTCATCGATCACCCTGTACCTCTCATCTGCCACCTACCCATCCAGAATCTCACATGCAAACCTGTCCTTAGAGTACTCTACTAAGAGTCGAGCCCTCCAGTCTGTATCCAAACTCATAAGAGACAACATGGCTAGTTTATGTGAAATGGCATCTGCTACCACGTTGTTCTTACCCTTGACATACTCAATGTCAAAGTCATATGCTTGGATCTTACTGATCCACTTCTGCTGCCTCTCCTGTAACTGCTTTTTCTCCAAAAAGAACTTGAGGCTGTTGTGATCAGTCCTCACCCTTAACCTGTTGCCCACCAAATATTGCTGGTAGTTAGCCAATGCATGCATGATGGCCAGCATCTCCTTGTCGTATATAGAATACAACCTCTCGTGCGGAAGGAGCTTCTAGCTCTCAAAGGCTATAGGGTGACCTCCCTACATCAATACTATGTTGATCCCCTCTCCCAACGCATCACATTCCAAAACAAATGGTTGCATAAAATCTGGCAATGTAAGCACTGGGCAGCTGCTCATAACCTCCTTGAACCTGTCAAAGGCTCACTGCGTTGTATCCAACCAAATGAATGCCCCCTTCCTCATCAAGTCTGTCAGGGGTGTAGCAAGTTGTGAGAAACCTTTGATGAACTTCCGGTAGTACGTACAAATGCCAATGAATCCTCTAAGTTCCATCACGTTTCTCGGCTCCGGCCATTCTCTGATGGCCCTAATCTTCTCCTTGTGGACTCTCACTCCGTCCACCCCTATGATGTGTCCCAGATATAACATCTCCGTCAACCCAAACTCACACTTGGATAGTTTGGCATAGAACTGTTGCTCCTGTAAGATACGCAAGACTATCTCAATGTGTTGGAGATGCTCCTCTCAAGTCCTGCTGTAAATGAGAATATCATCGAAGAATACCAACACAAACTTCCTCAAGTGACTATGGAAGATGTGATTCATGCAAGCCTGAAATGTAGCTAGGGCGTTGGTTAGCCCAAAAGGCATCACCAAGAACTCAAAGTGCCCATAGTGACACCTGAAGTCGGTCTTGGGAATGTCCTACTCCCTCACGCGAATCTGATGGTGCCCCGATCTTAAATCAATCTTTGAGAAGAAACGTGCCCCTCTCAACTCATCAATCCTGGGTATGGGGTACCTGTTCTTCAAGGTCTTCTTGTTCAGGGCCTTGTAGTCAATGCACATCCTCAACGTACCGTCCTTCTTCTTCACTAACACAACAGAAGAAGCAAAAGGACTCGTGCTTAGTTGAATGTGCCCAAGAGCTAGCAACTCCTGGATAGCCCTCTCAATCTCATCCCGATAGGCCTTGGGGTGACTATAGGGGATGGTGATCACTGCCTGTATGCCCTGCTCTAGCTCGATGGTGTGCTCAAATCCCCGATCCGGTGGTTGTCCTGGTGGAATCTCCCCAAACACTATGGCATATCGATCAAGGATGGTATGTATCTCTGGATGTACCGACTACCCTGTAGTCCTTGCCTCTGATGCACGCAACTCCACTGCCCACTCTATGTCTCCCTTAAGGAAGACTGCCTCCATTCGATGATCCAAACAGTCTGAGGCGAATATGTGTGTTGTCCTCGTATCTTCTCATGCCTCCCTGTCTTCTCATCATCCCACTCCATCTCTAGGGTCTTCCAATCCATCGTGACCTTCCCTAGAGTGATAAGCCACTGAACACCCAATATCATGTTGGTGTCCAGAATATCGACCACGAAAAAGTGGTCAGTCAATGTGTAGGTGCCCATCGTCACTGAAAGCTCTGGAACATAACGAGCACACGTCATGGTCTGATCTCCTGGGACCAAGACTGAAAACCCATCAAATCTCTCTCTTTGTATGCCTCTCTGCTCAACCATCTGTGCATCGATGAAGTTGCTGGTTGTCCCACTGTCAACCAAAATTGATACTTGTTGGCCATGTACTGTTCCTCATACGCATCGCGTCACATACTTGGGAACTCCTCGCAATGCTATAAGGGCCCCTCCAGTGGGTGCAAATGATGCACCTCCTGCGGTTGGTGGTGGAGGTGGTAAAGGTCCTTATACGGCATGGCTATCTTCGGCCTCCCCATCATCCTCATCATCCTCTTCTTCACAACACATCTATGTCCCGGTGCCCACGGCTCCTAATATGTGGAGTACAAACACTTCTTCTTCAGCTCCCTCCTGGCACCATCATCAAGCTGTACTTGTCCGGGATTCCCTTTTGGAGGTGGAATCCTCACATCCTTCCCCTTAGACTGAAAAGTCTGTCTCTGGGGGTAACGTGTCTAGGTCCTGGGTAAGACATCATGTAACTCCGAGGTCCTGCTGATAGCGTCCTAAAGTGTGGCTGGTCTAATGGATCGGACTAGACCCCGAAGTGGCTTTACTAACCCCTCAACATACACATAGACCCTCCGTGCCGTGGATAGGTCTGGAACCATCACGAAGACCCTTAAGAAATCTGCAATGTAGGTCTTTGGGCTCCCTTTCTGTTTGAGCCTCGTTAGCTCAACAAAATTATTCTCTAGATCCCTCCGGTCAAATCGCTCCATCAGTCTCCTAGTAAACTCAGCATATGTCATCACTGTAGAGTGCCCAAGTGTAACCATCCCATGAAACCACCAATCCTGGGCCTCACCATCCAAATGCAATGTTGCCACCTTGATGGCCTCTGTCTCCAACATCTGGTTAAGCTGGAAATAAATGTCCAGTTTCTCCACCCAGGACTTTTCCAAACTATTTGATGAATCATCAAACGTAGGCAAGTGGAATCTACTCGCTGCACAGTGGGTATCACAATCATGGTAATGTCGGTACCCTCTGTGATGGTTGTGGGGTCTACTATCCCACTAGAGCTGAACAAATTCTCTGAACAAGAGGGATTCCCTGAACTCCTGCCCATAGGCCTGGTAGACTGCAAAATAATCGCCCATATGTCTGGGCTCTGCCTCCTGCTGGGCTACGGCCCCCATGTTTGCTCCCAAGAAAGTGGGCATGGTAGAGTGTATAGTGGCATATGAGGCCACCTGTTGCGCAGTATCACACTGCTCTTTCAAATGGTGGGATGCGCCCAATCCCTCACCAACCTGGAAAACCCACGGGCTCTCACGCTGTCTGGCCTCTATTGGCGTGAATCTTTGCCCCATCACCTCAATCTATCTTGACAGATACTGCATTGATTTGAGGAGCATATCCGCAAATCTCTTCTCGTCATCATCTGCCATCGGAGCCTCCCATTCTGCGTCCACCACAGGCTCCCTCTATTCTGCATCTACCACAGACTCCTCATGTTCTATGTGCTCCATCGAAACACAATCTCCCTCTCCATAGGTTTTCTCCAACCTACGCCCAATGTCTTTGCACCTCCGACCTCTGTAACAGATATAGGGTTTTTCCCCTGGTGTCATAGATTGCTCTTTCCATAGGCTGAGCTAGATCTATGCTTTGATACCACTATAATACCCTTTATCAGGAATATACCCCAAACACAAGCAAACTCCAACCGGAGATGGACTGGGAGGGCATTTACCAGATATGTCACCTCTAAAATGAGGATGAGATCCAGAGGCTACCTGGCCCTTTCTATACTCTGTCTAAGAGTATAATAGCAACACAAGTGGTATAATAGCCGAGAATGCTCAAAGAGATACAAATAACAGTGATACGATATATATATCAAATAAACCATAAGCAGATACACAAGAAATACAGAGAGAATTTTAAGCCATTTTATTATACTAAGTAATAAAATGAGTATGGGAGGTGATCAGGAAGATGGCACCTCTACTTGCACTAGGCAAGTGAAGAAATACACTAAGAATAGCGAAGGAATAGCCCCTCTCTGATCTGTGTCCAAGCAACTGGGAAACTGTTATGATGCTGCTACTAGAAATCAAATGAGGATTTGGGGTTGCTCCTCTCCTCAGAAAAGGCTGAAACTCTAGAATCGGACTCTACTCAAGTAACCCAGAAAAAACCCAGAAAGCTCTCCTGGAATGGGCGACCCCCGAAAATCACCCCCTTGGGGTTTTGCGTAGTTTCTTAGTGCCTTGCGCTGCCACTGAATGAAACCCTCTAGAAATATGCCTGAAACCCCTGCCAAAACTCTCTATCTGCAAAGGTTGATCCCCTGCTCTACCTCCCAGCACAAAACCAGAACTGTGTCCCTCTCCCTCAGTGCTACACAGTCCTCAAGAACTGTGTCCCTCTCTCAGTGTTGAACAGTCCTCCAAAATGCTGATAAATTGCTGCTGAGATGCTGATGTATTTACTGCTGAAATGCCAATGGAAATACCTTGCCCAAGCAGGCACTTGAAGTCCCCCGGGGCTAAGGGTGAGATCTCTGAACGGAGACACTTAATGCATTAAACAGTGTTGCGGACTAGTTAAACAGCCAGCATGATCTAAGTCGAAATGACTGTCACAAATTCTCATAACAGGATCATCAAAACGAGGGGGCTCCTCTCTCAGTTATAGCCTTTTCCTCTGTCAATCCCAAGGCTCACCTCCTCTTGCGTGATTCCCCTCTTGCCATGTGTGTCTTCCCTCCTGCGTAGTCCCTCCATGTGGTTGTGTGGGCTCCCTTTCTGCATCCCCCTTGGCTCCCCTTTAAGTCACAACATTGTGCTACTAGGTAGTGACTTTTTATTCTAAAAGTGAGTTATGTCCCCCCTACCTCACTTTTTATTTACAAATAACTATAGAAGGCAAAATTTGGACAAAATTGAATATTCCAATTAGCCATGGCTAATTAGGAATATTACACATGAAAAGAGCAGCAATCAAGGTGCAGAACAGCAACAAGAAGTTCGCCACATGAAGTCTTCAAGTGGGTAGCACTGCATACAGTCATTGTAAAAGTATCATTGTATAGAGTCATTGTAAAAACATCATTGTAAAAGTTGTGCAAGTGTCAATCTTCCAAGAGTTGAAGAGGCATTGTCGGGAGGTCTAGGATCATCATTAGGTGGTTGTGTCATAGTTGGGGTTATGGTCTAGTGTGTCTTCTTCTTCTACATCATTCTATATCATTGTAAAGTGGACCATTTTCCATGGTACGGGATTCCATTCTTCTTTTTTCTATAGGGTGGTAGGGTGGAGCTAGGGTGAATTGTAGCTCATTGGGTGTTGGGGCATCCGTTTAGTTGTCTACTAAAGAATCTCAGGCGTTGGAGCGTCCATCCAGTGGGAGCTGGAGAAGAATGCTTTTCTAGATTCTAGGAAGTTGGAGCTTTCTTTTCAATTGGAGTTGAATATTAAAGAATTATTAGAAAAGTGTTCAGGTGGTTTTTGTCCCGGAGGGGGTTTCCACCTTAAAAACTATGTGCATTTGTGTTCCCTTTGTTTACTGTTATCATTGTACAAACACTGATAATAATTGAAAATTAAATAATTCTCTGAATGATTAATAATAATACTAATTGAAAGGAATACTGATTCACCCCCCCCCCCACCAGTATTTCCAATAATTGGTATCAGAGCTTGGTTCCTTCAATAACAGTTTAACAACTGGAAGGAGATCATGGAGCATACCAAGAATGGTGTACCTCTGTTCAATGAAAATAATTATGCACTCTGGAAAGGAGGAATGGAGGTCTATCTCTTGACATAAGGTTACGAAGTATGGGACACTATTCAAAATGGCTTTACACCAACCTCGGATAAACAAGGTAAGAAGAATTTGGTAAATGATGCAAAAGAAAATAATATTCTTATCAATGGACTTCTTGAATTTTCTTATCATAAGGTGTTGGTTTGTAAAACCGCCAAAAATGTATGGGACAAACTTGAGAATATATATGCAAGTGACTCAAATGTCAAAGAAGCAAAGCTTCAAATCTACAGAGAAAAAATTGAGCAACTTGGAATGAAAGAAGATGACAACATTATTGCATACTTCCAACACGTTGATGAGATAACCAACACTCTAAAAGGATTGGGAGAGCATGTTGATGAGAAGACTTTTATACGAAAGATCCTTAGAACGTTACCAGGAAGATTCAACCCAAAGGTATTTGTCTTAGAATACAGTGCAAATATGGCCAAACTGAGCAAAGAGGAATTGCATGGAGTTCTCATAGCATATGAAATAAGACTTGATGAAGAAGAGGGTACTTTGAATCTAGAAACTGCACCCACTGCATCTAAGAAAACCAATAAGGACAAACAACCTTCAAAGGAAAATATCTTCACCTGCAAGTGTGAAGGAAAGGAAGATAATGAAGAAGGTTTTTCAAATGGAGAATATGCTTACTTTACGAGAAAACTAAAAATTGGTAAGGGAAAATTCAAAGGTAAACGTCCATTGATATGTTTCAGTTGTGGTGAGGTTGGGCATTTCGCAGCAAAATGTTCAAACATAAGTGATGGAAACTCAAAATGAAATAAAGGCTTTAAGAAATTCAACAAGAAAGGCAAGAAGAAAGGATTCAAAAGGAACTTTCTCTCTAAAGAAGATATCTCATCATCTGATGAAGACAGTGATAGTGAATAATAAGCCAATGAGAGAGTATTGTTTATGGCCAAGCACAATAAAAAAGAGGTATCAAACAACGAAGAAGAAGTGTTGACCATAGAAGAATTTTCTAAGGAGGCAATCAAGTTTGTAAAAGAGCTCAAAGCTAAGAATATATGTTCCAATACTCTTGAACAACAAGTTGAAAGTCTCAAAATTGAAGTTGAATAACACAAATGTATTGAAGAGTCACTTCAAAAGAAGTTGGAAGAAAGCAACTGAGAAATGGAAGCATTAGAAGCCAAAGTAGTCTTGTTGCGTAAGGAAGTGAAGAAGGGAAACACAATCCAAAACTATGGCAACAGTTCAAGGGCGTTGGAAGAACTCATCAACAATCAACGATCTTACAATGACAGAATTGGCCTCAGTTATAAAGAAGAAGAAGCAAAACCTTCTACAACAAACAATGAACCTATGAGATTTGAAAGGCATGTAGACTTCATTGGACAAGATTCACAAGAATAGCCTTGGAAGACAATTCCCCGACAAAGATTTCCATCCAGGTACTAACATATTTTTCATGGCTATTGTTATTCATGTGGAAAATTTGGTCATAAAGTGTAGAATGTCACACGTACCCTAGAAACCAATACAATTCCAGGAGATCTGTCCAATATGAACCTCCCAGGGCTCAACAAAACATCAATAGATTTGAACATGTAAGAAATAATATTGAATGTTACAAATGTCGAAAATTTGGACACATAGGCAAAGACTACAGACTTGAAAATCTTCAAGAAGAATCTTTGAAGCCATAGAACGAACAAACATGGGAGAAGAATAAGATTGATAATTGTGCTCTCACTCTCAAGGCTCAAAACAACAAAGATGTGTGGTATGTTGATAGCGGTTTCTCAACGCATATGACTAGAGATAGAAAGAAATTTGTATCTCTGAAAGACAAGAAGGATGGAAACGTGTCCTTTGGAAATGATAGATCTTCATATGTTACACGATCAGGTATCGTCAGTCTCGGAAGCAAATATGCTCTAGCCAAGAATGTTCTATTGGTTGAAAACATGAATCACAATCTGCTCAGTGTTGGACAAATGTGTGATCAAGGACAGACAATGTTATTGAACTCCACAAAATGTGAAATCAAGAAAGGCAGGTATGGTAAAATTGTGGCTACAGCAAGTTGAGCTCCAAATGACATATATGTTCTTGATGAAGCAACAAAATCATGTCTACTAGCTAAAGAAGATGAAATCTGGTTATGGCACAAACAAATGGGTCACATAATCTTTGACAATCTTATCAGGATAAGAAAAAAGGAAGTAGTACGAGAAATGCCGAAAATCTCAAAAAATTCCAACAAACTATGTGAGGCTTGTCAACACGACAAGTAAACAAAATTCGGATTTAAAACAAAAAACAGTTTGCATCACATCCATTGGAATTGACACATATTGATCTATGTGGTCCTATGTGAACAAAAGGCTTAGATGGATAATTATATTTCATGTTAATGATAGATGACTATACCAGGATGATAGTCGTCAGTTTCCTAAAGAAAAAATCTGAAGCATTTGAGTGCTTTAAGATCTACAAGGAGTTGGTCGAAAATGAAACTGATTTAAAAATAAAGTGTCTAAGATCAGATAATGGCGGAGAATTCACTTCCAAATTATTTCAGCAATACTGTGATGAAAATGGAATGAAAATGCAATTTTCAACAACACGAACACCCCAACAAAATGGAGTTGCTAAAAGAAAGAACAAAACCATACAGGAAATGGGTAGAACAATGCCGAAGGAATCAAAATTGGATGAAAAATTTTGGGTTCAAGCAATTGATATGACATTCTTCATTATCAACATAAGTCTTCTCAGAAATAATTGCAATAAGACCCCATATGAATTATGTAAAGGAAAACCAGCTAATGTAAAATATTTTAGAATCTTCAGAAGCAAATGTTATATCAAAAGAGAAGATCAAAAGTTGTGTAAGTTTGAATCGTGTGGTGATGAAGGTATCTTT
>Ga0115851_101063_pt1 | contig 13953 bp, 18 predicted proteins | sample InSIn2gowninarea_FD_83865 | JGI IMG/M metagenome (GOLD analysis project Ga0115851, IMG submission 83865)
TGTTATTTTTAGGTCCATTAGTAGAAGACAAAGATGACTCTACCCCCTCCCTTCTATCTATCTCTGAATATTCATGAAAAGGTCCTGCATAATTGTCTTATGGACTCTAGAGCTTCACATAATTTAATGCCCAAGGTAGTTATGTATGAACTAGGTATTTATATAACTAGAGAGTACCAAGGTCTATATTCTTTCGATTCCCGGAAAGTCCAATGCCTTGGTGCCATCAAAGACCTTGCAGTGAGTCTTTTTTAGTTACCTATGAGAGGGAAGGTAATGGATATTTTTGTAGCTAATATCCCTCTCAAATTTGGTATGTCACTTTATAGGTCATGGATTAAAAGGTTTGGAGGACACTTGCAAATGGATTTAACTTATGATTTTGTTCTTATTTTTGGAGGAGAAGAAATAAGACTTTACAAAGAAGATTCGCTAGCATATATCATTAGTGGCATCAAAGACCCTACTAATTATCTGATATATGCTAGAAGAACTGGAGTAGGTGCAAACATTCTACATAGGGATGACTCCACCTTGCCTACAGAAAATTTTTAGATTTTAAAGCCTGCTAAAAATCAAATCAGTCGTGAAGGATTGAAGGTATGGAAAATGTTTTTTGATGGCTCATGTTCCAAAGAAGGTGTTGGTACAGGGATTGTTCTTATTTCTCCTTTGAAGGAAAGTTCCATTTTTTCTTGCAAACTTGAATTTGAGACAACTAATAATGTGGTTGAATATGAAGCTCTGTTAATTGGTTTAAAAAAGGAAAAAGATATGAATATATCAGAAATTTATATTTTTGGAGATGTTGAACTTATTATTTGGCAAATCAGAAATGTTTATCAAACTAAGCATCCTAGACTCAAAGAGTATTGGAATGCAGTATGGGACATTGTAGAAGACTCCTTCTTGGCCTTTAACATTTCCTTTGTTCCAAGAGAAAGTAATATTCTGGCTACTTCACTCTCTATTTCAGCCATCTCATTCAAAATTACAATTCCTATAAAGTTGAAATATGAAGTGGAAGTTAGGTTTAGACCTCACATTCCCCATAATGTTAAGCATTGGAAATCTTTTGAAGATTAGAAGGAGATCAGAAAATTCATTGAAGTTTCTAAAGAGTTTCTTGTTCTAAATATTGATAAAGAATAAGACCTAACACAAGTTGATGTTGATCATCAAGATTCCAGAAATCTAAAAAAACAAATTGCTAATCATCTTATCATACAATTGCCTACCAATCATATTCCCAAGGGGTTAATTCCACTTGAGAATCTTTCTTACCAAAATGATGTTGAAGTCAAGCCACAATTAGCTGAAGTAGATGTTGAATTAGAAGATTACAACTTGGGTACAACATAAGAACCAAGGTATGTGAAGTTTTCAAAAGCTTTACTAGATGAAAGAAATATGGAATATCACAAGCTGGTTTGTGAATTTGTTGATTTTCTTCCTAGAAATATGAAGATGTTAAGACATATGATACATCTATCATAGAGAATAGAACACCATTCAATATGGTACTAAACCTTCACAACAGAAGTTAAGGCAAATAAATCCATTATTGCTACCAGTGATGGAAAAGGAAGTGAAGAAACTATTGGATGCTAAAATCCTTATTCCATTTAGATACCTAGATTGGGTTGCCAATCTAGTGCTAGTAAGAAAGAAAAGTGGTGAAATTATATTGTGTGTGGATTTCAAAAATTTTAGTAAAAGCTCCAAGAAGGATAACTACCCATTGCCGATGATTGAGCATATTCTTCAAAAGGTAATTCAGGCATATAGAATTTCCATGTTAGATGGCTTTTCTGTGTATAATAAAATATCTGTTTGGACAGAAGATTGAGAGAAGACAACATTCACTACTCCTTGGGGTATATTCATGTATCAAAAGATTCCATTTGGGCTCATGAATGTTGGAGCTACCTTCCAACATGCTATTTAATTTACATTCATTAGAGAAAAGGACAAGTTCTTGGTCATCTATTTGGATGACATTACTATATTTTCAGCTTCAGATCAAGAACACCTTCAACACTTGAGACAAGTATTTGTTAAATGTAGAAAATATGGTATATCCTTAAATCTGAAGAAGTCTCATTTTGGTCCCAAAGAAGGTAAGATGTTGGGTGACATAGTTTCTAAAAATGGAGTGAGGATTGATCCAAAAAGAGTGATTGAAATTCAAGATTTAACACTTCCAAGATCCAAGAAAGAGATTCAATCTTTCCTTGATAAGGTCAATTTTCTCAGAAGACTCATCCCAAATTTTGCTGAAGTGGTGAAACATATTACTTGTATGGTAAGGAAGGACAAAGAAATCAAGTGGACAGTTGAATCTAGAAATTCATTTGAGCTGATAAAAAAGGCTATAATTGAAGCACCTCAATTGGTAAGTCTGGAATATTCAAAACCTTTCTTAATGTTCTCATTTTCCTCTCAAGACACCATTGTTGTTATTTTCCTACAATATAATTCAGAAAATAAAGAAGCCTCCATAACATTTTTTAGCAGAGATCTTACAGATGGAGAATTAAGGTATGAAATGTTGGAAAAGCATGCTTATGCATTAGTTAAAGCTCTGAAAGCTTTTAGAGTTTATATTTTACATGCTTAAGTGATATCCTATGTCCCTTCATCTGTCGTTAGAGAGATACTAGTTCAACCTGATGTTGATGGAAAGAGAAGTAAATGGGTGACTAAACTTCTTAATTTTGATTTAGATATAAAGCCTACTAAACTAATCAAAGGTCAAGGATTAGCTAAACTAGTTGCTGAATAAAATTGTAAAGTGTTGGGTTTGAATTTCATGGATGACACTCTAGAAGGGGAAATTTCAGAACTTGTTGACACTATGACAGTAGATTCAAAGCTTGCTGAGTCTAGCTGGTACAAAGATGTTATTTATTTTCTGAAATATTTTAAACCTCCTCCAGATTATGATAAAACTAGAGTGAGATATCTGAAATTGAAAACCATTAAGTATTTCAAAAAGGATAACTGTTTCTATTGGAAAGATCCTACGAGAGTTTTGTTGAGATGCATTGATCTAGAGGAATCTAAAAGGGTCATATTTGAAATGCATAGTAGTGTTTGTGGAGGTCATAATTATTGGAGCACTATTGCATACAAAATATTGAGAGCTGGTTATTTTTCTCCTAGCTTATTTTCTTATGTATCTATTGAGGTGAGAGCATGTGAAAAATCTCAAAGGTTCACTGGTAAAAGCATCTGAAGTCTTTACCTCTCAAGCCCATATTGTTTTTTCTCCTTTCCAGTAGGGGATTCGATTTCATTGGTGAAATTCATCAACCTTCAAGTGGGCAACATCGTTGGATTCTTGTTGCTACTGATTACTTCACCAAATTGATCGAAGCAATACCTACGAGGAATTCCACTCATAAATTTATTATTAACTTTTTGGAGGGAATCATAACTAGATTTGGATGTCGATCAAGACTAGTAGCAGATAATGCAGCTGCTTTTAAAGCCACACCATTGGTAAATTTCTATGAAGATGATGGTATTTATCTTACTTATCCTATAACTCACTATCCATAAGGGAATGGTTTAGCTGAATCACTTAATAAAAGTTTGGTAAGAATCATCACCAAGTTATTGGAGCAAAAAAAGAAAGATTGGGACTCAAAACTCAAATTCTTTTTATGGGCTGATAGGTTGACAATGATAAAGTCTATTAATACATCACCTTTTCAAATGGTTTATGGGATTGATGATGTTTTTCCAATCCAATTAGCTATTCCTGTAGCCAAACTACTACAAGATCATGAAGCTGAAACAAATGACATGACTAGAAGAATTTATCAGATCATAGGGGTGCAGCAAAAGAGAGAACAACAATATCATTTGGTAAGCAAATATTACCAAATTGTAAAGGAAGTATTTGATAAGGGGACTAAAAAGGAAGATTTTCAGATTGGAGATCTGGTGTTTAAGTGGGATGCACAACACTAATATCTAGGTAAGCATTCAAAATTTGATGCTTTATGGCTTGGTCCTTTCAGAATTTCAAATGTCTTGGAGAACAATACTTTTGAGTTGCAGCATCTTGATGGGACAAAACTATATGGAGGCCCATTTAATGGGCGTTTTCTGAAAAAAATATTTTACTAGCACTATTGGTAGCCTAAGTTCACTGTAAATATTGGTGTGATTTCATAATAAGACTCAATAGCCCAATGACAAGGCACTGAAACTGTAAAAAAAAATCTTAGAGCGTCACAGGGAGAGGTCTATCCCCTATGGAGCCAATGTTAGCAAAGTTCTAGGCTAAGTCATGAGTAGGTTTTAAATTTTTTTATTTTTTAGGATTAATTTTGTAAATTTCAAACAAAAAGTTAAAACATTACCATAATTTCTGGTAGCACTTGACTTTCTTGTCACAAAAGTCTCCCCTGTTTTTCGGACAGTCTTTTCAATCCTGTTTTTTTTCACGTTTTGTATTTTTTTTTTTTGAGGGAGAGACTGTTCAGTTCATCTCCCGATGACTGTTCATATTTCCTATTTATCTATTTACATAAATTCACTCAATCATAAGGATTAGGTCTCAACATTCCCCGCCCCCCAGCCCCCCTAATCTGAAGGGATGTTGGTGAGTCTAAGCATCATTCTGAATCATTCAAGCTTTTCTCTTCCAAGTGCTTTGGTGAAGATGTCTAGAATTTGCTCATTTGTGGAACAATGGTGGAGATGGATTGTTTTGGCCTCAACATGGTGTTGAATCAGATGATATTTAGTATTGATGTGCTTCTTTCGATCATGGAACTTTGGGTACTTTTCCAACTTTATTGCAGAGGTATTGCCAATCATGAATGGAGTTGATTGTACTTGTTTTACCTGCAAATCTTCAAGAATTTTCCTGAGCCATAAAATTTCTTTTGTTGCTTCAGCTGCTGCCACATATTCTGCTTCTATTGTGGAATCTACTAGGACTGATTATTTGCGTGATCTCCAGGAGACAACTCCTGATCCAAGACTCATAGCATATCCTGAAGTTGATACCCCAGTTTCTTTGTCTCCATCAAAGTCTGAATCAGAGTATCCAATCAAACGGAAGTTGTCCACCTGTGTATACTTGATTCCAAAGTCTTGAGTTCCCTTCAAGTACCTTAGAACTCTTTTTGTAGCAGACCAATGTCCCTCACAAGGCTTTTGCATAAACCTGGAGAGGATTCCAACAACAAACAAAATGTCTGGTCTAGTAGTAGTTAGGTAGTTGAGACTTCCTACAAGATGTCTATACTTTGTTGCATCCTCAAATTCTTTTCCTTCAATAGATGTGAGCTTTTGGTTTTCTTCCATTGGAGTAGTAAGAGGATTGCACTTTGTCATTCCAAACCTATTCAAGAGATCTCCAATGTATTTCATTTGAGAAAGAAATATGGACTTTTGATGTTGGGTTACTTCAATGCCAAGATAGTAATGAACATTGCCCAAATCAGTCATTTCAAAACTTTTCCCCAATTCCTTCTTTATGGATGCAATGTAGCTTTCATTGTTCTCTATCATCCAAAGATCATCTACATATACCACAAGATATACAACCTTTTTTCCAACTTTCTTGACAAATAAAGTTGCATCATCAAGATCAAAATGCCTGAAATTGAGTTTCAGAAGATGCTCAGTTAGTTTTTCATACCAGGCTCATGGTGCTTGTTTGAGGCCATACAAGGAATTCACAAGTTTTCATACTTTATGTTCATGTCCTTTCACAGCAAGTCCTTCAGGCTGGGACATAAAAAAAATTCTCTTTTAGATCTCCATTCAAGAAAGCAGTTTTTAGATCCATTTGATGGACTTTCCAACCGTTCTGAGCTACTAGTGCAAAGAGTGTCTAGATGGTAGCCCATTTTTATATGGGGGCAAAATCCTCCTCATAATCGACCCCTCCCTTCTATGCAAAACCTTTTGCCACAAGCCTAGCTTTGTGCTTGTCAAGTGAGCCATCAACTTTATACTTGTTCTTGTAGACCCACTTGCAGCCAATCGGTTTGGTTCCCAATGGAGGATCAACCAGCTTCCAAGTGTCGTTGTTTATGAGGGCATCATACTCCTTTTGCATTGCTTCTTTCCATTCATCATGAGAAGTGGGGTCTTCAAAGGAAGTTGGTTCAAAATCTGTAGACAAGTTCAATTCAAAATCATAAGAAACATCCATATCAATAGGTGAATTAGAGTCATCTACATCATCTCCATTTTACCACCTTGAATTTCTGGTTCCTGTCTTTCCAACTTCATCAAGATGAACACTTTCAAGTGTCTTTGTCAGCCACTTTGGGGGACATTTCTTAGATGGTCCAGGCTGCTCCGTTGATTGAGTTGGGACTGAATCAAGATTGAGTCTCCAAATTCTATCAATTACATCACTTAAAGCATCATCCGTTGTTGGAGTGTCATGCGGGGGAGAGTCTTCTTCAGAAGAAGATTCCACATGTTGATCTATAATAGGAATCCCTCCTTCAAGATGTGGAATCTGATTATCAAATTCTTGAAATGATTTTGCTTTTTCAAATCTATCCAAGTGATCAAGTTGCCGCTCAACAACATTGTCAGTTTTGGATGATTCAAGAAAAATTACATCTCTAGATAGAACAAACTCTTTATTTACTTCATCATAGAGACAATATTCTTTGGAGGTGTTTGAATATCCTAGAAACATACACTTACGACTTCTAGCACCAAGTTTGTTTCTATGCACCTTTGGTATCAAGGCATAACAGGTGGAAACAAAGACCCTAAGATGCTTTACCGAAGGAACATGTCCATACCACATTTCATATGGAGTCTTGTTTCTTATAGCATTAGATGGACATCTATTCTTTATATATGCAGCACATAGAACGGCATCAACCCAAAACATTATATTTACATTTCTGAAGAAGAGCATGGATCGTACCATATTTAAGATTGTCCTATTCATTCTTTCAGCTACACCATTCTGTTGGGGATTATAAGGCACAGTTGTTTGATGTTTGATCCCATGTTGGCAAAGATAGTTTTCAAATTCATTTGATGTGTATTCTTTTCCATTATCAGTGCGAATAGACCCAATATGATATTGTGCATCATTTTCAATCCATTTATGAAAATTCTTGAATGTCTGAAAAGCATCAGATTTGTTCTTCAATAAATAAACCCAATAGATTCTGGTGTAGTCATCAATAAATGTCATGATATATTTATTTCCATTTGTAGAAGGAATAGGCATTGGACCACATAAATCTGAATAAATGAGTTCAAGTTTCCTATGTGCTCTTGAATGTGAATCATGAAAATACTGTTTGTTATGCTTTCCGAGAATGCAAGCATCACATTGCTTAAGTTTGCTAGGAATTGTAGGCAAACCAACAACACCATTTTTCTTCAACAACTGGATACTGTCATAGTTCAAATGCCCAAACCTAGCATGCCATAATAAACTTGAGGGAAGTGTACCTTCTTCATGATGAGAATTGTATAAGAAATGTTGTGCATGAGCAGAGGTTCCTTGCAGCTTGATAAGCCTTTCTTCTTCTATTCCCCTCATGAAAAGTGAGTGGTCAGATGCTTTTCTTACCTCAAGCTTGCCATCAAACATATGAGTGGAGTGACCTTGCTGGCAGATGTGGACCAAGGACAACAAGTTTCTCTTGAGCTATGGGACATATAGAACATGATGCAGAAGAAAGTCTGGAAGACCAGGCAGTTTAAGCCTGGTTGTGCCAAGCCTTGATGGCTTTATTTTTGATTGATCTGCAAAGTATACTGCTCCATCAACATTGTCAGTGAAATCTTCAAAAAAATCTTTTCTATGAGTCATGTGGCAGGTTGCTCCTGAATCAAGCAACCAATCATTTTTCCAAGAAGCAAGTGAAGCATTAAATAAATCTTCATTTACTCCAGTGTTACATTGTGCCAAAATATAGTGAGTAGATTTAGGTGCTTTACCTTTGTCTGTATCATCAGTTTTACCTTTCTGTTTGTTTCTTTTCTGCCCAATTTGTCCCATGGTAGCTTGCATGTAGAGGCATCATGTGATCCATTTCTTTTGCAGCATATGCAGTGCAAATATTCCTTTTCTCCTTGAGAATGTCTTCCCCCTGCCTCTGAAATATCTTCCTCTTCCTCTTCGACCACCTTTCCCTCTTGTAGAATCTTCAGCAGGATGCTTTTATTTATGAGCAAGGCACATAGCCTCTTCAGGAGATTCAAGGGATGTCTTCTTTCCAAAAGCTTTCTCTCTTTCAGCAAACTTTTTCACAATAGAGTCAAAGGTTATATCTTTGAGATTTCCATTTTCTTGCAATGACTCAAGATAATTGGAGTAAGTAGGATAAAGTGCCTTGAGAAAAGCGATAAGAGGAATATCTAATTCAACCTTAGTGGATTTGATACCATGCATTATAGACTTTACTTCAGATGCAAGAGAAAGAGGATCATTATTTTGCAGTTCAAGAGTGAAGAGTTTAATCATGAGTTGAACAACTTCAAGTGCAGAATGTTAGTCATAGAGTTCTTTCAGCTTTTGTAAGGCTTCAAAGGCAGTTGAATATGATGAAATATGGCGACTTCCCTCTTCATTTATAGATGCTGCAATTAATGCATAAGCTTTGCTGTTCTTGTTTTCCCAAATGATGAGTTCTTTGTTTGAGGTAGGCTATACTAATTCATTGTCTCCATCTCCAACACACACTACTTTCGACAAATCATTGAAAATGAGGGTGTGTTTTATCATCCGAGACCATTCAGGATAGTTCTCCTTGCCAGTGAGAACTATTCCCACCATGGATATGATTGAATGCATACTGTAGCAAAAACTTCTGCTGCAAAAATTTTACTCTTAATGGAAAAAAAATATATAGTTCTGATGTGACTAGATAGCAAACTCAAATGTTAAATATAGAATATGGCATTATACGAAGTCCAAAAAATACCCTCAACAGCATAAAGCACTGCGTCCACTAAAAGGCCGAAAAACGTAGAACAAACGTATTCGGACTTTCAACTCCATTCATAATATTGTTCTTTTTCATATAAAAACAATGATGCCAATTTGCAATTATCAGATATTGTATCACAACTTGATCATTCAAAATGTATCAGTGCATGATTGTAATCTTCAACAATAGGCTACCTACACAAATGACTTCTAACAACACAAACTCTAGCCAAACAAATGCCCTACGAGGCGCAAACGAGCCCAAGAAATAAGCAACCTGATAAATGAAAATTTAAGAATCACCGTCAAGATTTGCTCCGAAACCTCAGTGGTCACTGTTGAATAGAATCAGAGTATTCCCCCCTTGCCTTTCATTATACGAGCTCAAAATCAACACAACAATAATACAAGGGATTTGAACCCAGGCCTCCACAGCTTGGTCGGGAATTTCAGATGAGGATCCAGCAAAAGTGCCAGTTGCTGGTGGTGGCATTACGGTTGAAGGGAAGTGCTTGCTCTCAACTAGTGACAATAATCGGTCTACCTCTGCATGTTAAAATATTTTTGCGGGCTTTAAGAAACACTTTGATATCGTCCACTGTCATTAGTCAAGAAGAGTAAGCAATTTTACTGGTAATGAAACAGTCACACCAGATTAGTGGGAAAGAGTATTAAGGGATAAGTGCTCATATTTTTAGACAATTCTTGACACACTAACAAAAAAGGGCTCCAAGAATCCAACAAACAATGAAGAAGGTGCAACAATATTACATTACTGATAAGTTAAAGAACATTGATAGAAAATAAATAGCGAGTAGGAGACCGCAGAACGCCAAAGGAAGGCCATTATTATCCTCAGGCATAGTCATGATGCTGTAACATCATGAAGGCATTAGCGCAGAGAGTACCATAGAGCACCCGACCACGGTGGACTGTTTCAAACTCCAACTGGGTGATGGAAATGGGGTTTAGTCTTTCCAGCGAAACCAAGTTAGGTTTGGCTCTAATTCTGTCAACAGGGATGAGGGAGGCATACAGTGATTCAAGGGCGCCTGCCACTAACACCAATGGTTATGATACCAAGGGTTATGAAGCATTTATGGATAGTCAAGACATCATGGACAACACTAAATAGTGGGGCAGTATGGGCAGTATGGACAGCGCTGGATAGTGGGGTAGCTACCATGTCAGGAGTAGATAATTATATGGAGGAGAAACTGAGCTATACAAAGAGTAGAATAGGAGTTACAAGGGACATAAAAGCTAAAAAGGAGCTGGCTCTGATACCATGTCAGGCCAAGCAGTAACTCCATAAGGAAAAAATGATTCGACTGTATTATTCCATCAGGTAGGTCTTCATTATATACATGAGGGAGAGACTGCTCAGGTTGTCTCCCGATGACTGTTCATATTTCCTATTTATCTATTTACATAAATTCATCTAATCAAAAGGATTAGGTGTCAACATTTTTCCCAATGCTACCAGAATTTCTGGTAGCATCTCCCATTTAAAAAAAAAATCTGAAAACACAACTGTTTCTTATTGTCCACGTTTCATAATGGAGAAAATTTAATCCAAATCATGAGATTTTGTGATTGGATAGGTCAAAAACTTTAAGTCAAGTCAAGTGGTAGTGGTTAATTGATTTGGTTGATCGAATTAGCTAGGTGTTAGTCACATCCATAGCCAGTCATTTCTTACTCCAGTGGTCTTAAATAAATATGTGTTTCCAAAGTTAAAACATGTTTGTAGCGTCTGTCTCAGCTATATGTTTAAATTCTGATGGTCATTCTTTCTATTCCACGTAATGTGCTACCAGAATTTCCAGCCATTCTGAATTAAAGCGGAAAATTTTCCAGATTTGTAAAAAATATTTTACAACCACCTATAGCAGATTAGATGGACTCTTCAAAGAAACTTGACTTCATCATTTCTATTACATGTTGTCTATTATGACATGAAATCTAATTTAATCATGAAGGATCATATGCATATGATATTGAACCAAAACTTTATCTCAAATATTAGAAAATGGAGGAAATTTCACCATTTTAAATCTCTGAAGTGCAGCAAAAGGGACAAGGATTAAGGAGGTTAAGAACACATCCCAATTTTTGAGGGAGCCTAATTCAAGCTAATTCCAACATCTTTTGGGTAAGCTTCCATACTTTGACACCTATTCTTCATAACAAGGAAGCAGATATCCATGGAATCAAAGTCTAGGAAAGGTGGAAATCTTAAGAGAATCAAACCTCATGGAGCTGAACTAGTTGATGCTAATCCAGGTGTTAGAAGATTGTTTATTCGGGTAGGCTAGTATCCACTCTGCACTAGGTTAGGAGGCTCATATCAAGGTGTAGCCCAAGAGTTTTATCAAACTTTCAATGGACAGGAAGCTACCATATTTGGTTTCAGATTGCAGGTTTCAGAACAGTCAATTGCAGAAGCTTTTAACCTTCCTCGGGAAGGAGAAAAGTGGTTTAAGGGGAAACACATTACAGAAGGATATCTCAATACTTTTATTAGATATGAATACAGAAATCGTAACTGGGCCAAAGGAATTCCCAGCAAATACCTTTAGAAGGAATGGGAAGAAACAATCGAACTGGTTAAGATTTTTCTCACTAGTGACAGAAGGTATACATTAGTATTTCTTTACCATATGAGGTTTATTTTTCATTTTGCAGGTATGAGGACTCTTAATCTGCACTATTTCATATGGAAGTGCCTGAAAAAAATGGAATCTAGAATTTAAAAACACTAGGAAGAATCAGAATGCAACCTGTATCATCAGGCAATTATCAAGGTTCTGGTTGAAGAAGAAATAGAAAAGGGAAACCAAACTTTGGAACATTTCTTGTTTTATATGGCAGGCTAACCTACACCAAAACCGCAAAAAATTGTTAAATCTTCTTCAACACAGGTTTAGATAGAAAGCAAATCAACTACATCAGATGAAGGAAGTTCCAAAAGAAAGGTAAAGAAATAAAGTGTAAGAAGAGGTACCAAAAGAAGCGAAGAGAAGCCTTTACCTCCTGAATTTGAAATAAAAAGGAACAAGGTCAAAGCTCTTCTGCCCAGAAAACAAAAAGCATGAAAATGTTCCTTCCTGTTAGACCTTTTCCTAAGGTTTACACAAGAATTCGGAGAGGAAAACTTGTAGCTGAAGAGAAATCTAAAGCACAGGTACTTCCTGAAATTCCATAAGCACATAAACAACAAAAAGAAAACCAACCTATTGATTCTGACAAGGAATTGTTGAAAGAAGCATGGTATAAAGTGACTAGTAAAAACAAGAAAGAAGAAAAAAAACCATTTTTTGGAGCTAGGAAGAGACATACTAGCGAAAGAAAAGAATACAGACTAAAATCAAAAGCCCTAAATTATCCTAGTTTACTAAATGAAGTAATAGTCATATTCAAACAACATGCAAAGTTGCAAACTAGGGGTCCTTCAATTGCAGAAATCAGAAGATCTATGAGGAAGAAAATAGGTAAAGCTCCCATGGACCAGATATCAGAGCCTTCCAAAAGAAGAAATGTCCAAAAAGAATCCAAAAAGAAAGAGACCATCATCAAAGAATAAATAGGTAGAATCATAGGGTCAAAATATGTTGCCAAAAATAAAAAAACTTGGATAAGCTTGCAGAGGTTGTAGCTCACATGAAATGAAAGTGTAATTTTCCTTAAAAAATACCTTTTTTCATATTAAGTCAAACTTTGAATGTGAAGATTAAAGATTAGAATATCCAAGCATATACAGGTGTTTCGAAGTATTTTCTGTTAAAATTTTTAAGTGAAAATGTTATCCTACCGGAAATTCTGGAAGCGTTTCTAGTTTTTCGCTATTACAGGTATTACCAGAATTTTTGGTAGCACATGTTTTAACACAAATATACAACTATCAATAGAAACCTTCGAGCCAGTTTTGGAAAGACAACAACCAATAATAACATGGATAAGGAAGTTGATGGATATGAGGTATTTATGAGGTTGTTGAAGGTTGTATTTAATGAAGACATATGGTCAGTTAATAGTCAAGTCCATAAAGAGAAAAATCAGCGGCAAAGTGTCATTTCTCCTCTTCTTCTCATCTACACCTATACTTTCTATCACAATTCAATGGGAGATGTTTTTAATATCTAAAAGACACGTATAAAACAAGGAAATAGTGGAACCACCAATTTAGGAGAGTTGGAGTTGGTCCCTCTCTCTCTATATATATCTTTTGGAAATATCATTTCAGGAGATGTTGGTTCACATGAAGACTCATCTTAATAAAATAATTTTTTTGCACTTCATGCTGGAGGATTTTGTGATTCAAGGTATATCTGATGTGTGGTTTGTCTGTTTCCTTGTTTCAATTTTTTGAATTCTAAATTTGCAGTAGCTAGTATAGTATGAGTGAGAATCATTAAGAGGATCTGATGATGACTTGTCTACTATCCAGTTTTCTGTAAATCATAATATTAGTTCAAGTAGGCATTGTTAGTGAAGGTTTCTCAAAGTATTTGTGAAATACTTTATATGTTTTCTTACTTTATAACTATTATTTTCCTTGCCAAGAAACAATGTTTACTACAAGGTTGTTTATGTAGTTGAAGTGAATGTCTTAAGATACTCAGTTTCTTAGGATATTTATCAGCGACCTATTCTCTTTGCTACACTCCCCTATATTACTCACTTAACCATGCAATTTATGCTTGCCACAACTTACCAAATGCATAAAAGTTAAAGAGGAACACAATCATTTAAAAACTCCTTCAGAAGCCATCCCACCACTGAAAAACACTTTTAAATTTTGAAATGAAATCATGATGTTTAAGGCTTACTCCTTTTGGATTCTAGGAGTAACTCCTTGCACTAAAAACCTTTGGTGCCATTGCTGGGGAGGAAAATTCATGTTTATCCCTGGTTAAATGTCAAAGTTATAAGTATGGTTCTAAGGCATACATTTCCAACTATCTTTTTAGACTACTTTACACCTGGTGACTCTATTGTTTAATTTCTGG
>Ga0115851_101065_pt1 | contig 13946 bp, 18 predicted proteins | sample InSIn2gowninarea_FD_83865 | JGI IMG/M metagenome (GOLD analysis project Ga0115851, IMG submission 83865)
TTGACTCGGACTTACAGACGCAACGAGAATATTACCTACATCCTCCCGAGCTCCAAAACCACCCTCTAACACCACTTGTTCACTACCACACTCACACAATAAATTAGATGCATGTTAAATTCACATACAAATCCAAAAATATGTTTTTTGTTTATTTACTTCTAGAAATAGCATGGTTAGATGTTGTTTACTTCGTTGAGTAGGTAATGGCATTTCTTTCATGGTTTTCCATAGTGTTTTTGGCAAAAGTAGAATTATCTTGTTAATTAGGGTTTACTAGGTTTTGCTTTACATTTTAGTCTTTCTCCTTTTTGTAGTTAGAATAGCATCTGTAGAGTAATATTTCTTTCATTTCATCACACATAGAGCTTCTTCTAAAATATATGGAAGGTGGCTTGAGCTCCTAGTGATCTCGCACCGGTTAACCAAGTGACAACTTGCAGTGGGAACTAGTACTTGTGCATATAGCACCGATGCTTCCAAGTTTGTTATGAACTACCGGGTTGATAAAAGTAAAGTTGGTAGCCTAGGAGTTGTAGCATTTTTGTTGAAATACTGGCGCTCACCACTTTTTGGCACCGTTGGTGGGGAAGCATCAGAGTATTCTGTGATTACTGCTTTCTTCTATTTCCTATTGCAACATTATGCTAATAGTTTATTTTGGCAAAAGTAGACTAGTCATTTTTGTCTTTTAGTTCTGCATTTCCTTGCTTTCCTTTTCAATTCTACAAATTTCCATTTGGAAAGTTCATTTCATCTAGTTGCAATTTGTTTTGTTCAATCACAATTTTAGTTTCTGCAGGTACTTTCAGTGTGGGGAAAAAACAAAAAACCAACCAAAAATATTTCCTTTCATGCCTCATAGGAGTAGAGATAACTTAGGAAAAAAATTTCCCAACACCCCCACTGCTTCACACAGCCAACCTTCTCTCTTCTTCGATGGCTGCAATCAAGAAGAACCCTTAGGTGAACATCCAGACATATTTGAAGAACCTATAGGGGAAGAAGAAGAAGAAAACATTCCTCTAGAGCCAATGGCTGAAAACATAAATGATAGGGGAAATGCAGAGATAATAGAGGGTACCTTCCCCATTCAGGGGACCAATGGGGACACCAAAATGAAGAATATGAGTCCTTCAACCCTACCTCACTTCCATGGTCTGACTACAGAAGATCCTGACACTTTCTTGTTCGAGTTTGTTGTCATCTGTCGAACTTGTGACTATGTAGAAGATGAGCAAAAGTTGAAATTGTTCCCTTCTACTCTCAAGGATGCAGCACTGTGCTGGTTCATGGGATTACCTTGCAATAGCATCAAAACTTGGGCTCAGATGCAATAGGCCTTTAACAACAAGTATCGAGACTATTGTAGGTCAAAAGATACTAAAGAAGAAATCTTCCGAATGACCATAGGAAGTGATGACTCCATGGAAGACTATGAAGAGAGGTTCCAACTCAGTTACAAAAGGGCCAAGTGTACACTTGACCCTGAGTCTCTGAAGTTGGTCCTGCTTAGGGGAATTCAAGAAGACCTGTTCACACATCATAAGATCAAGTTGTTGGGCAGTGGAAATAGTATGGTAAAGGCTCCGCGAGGAAAAATTGTAATGACTCAAGTCAAAGGGTGGTCCACCTAAAAATAATGTAAGAAAATAGATAGTAAGTTAACCTACCCATAGTCCGTGCACCATGGGAACGTATAAATAGAGCAAGGCTCTAAGGGTCGAAGTCAGTTTTTGGTTTTGGATCTTGAATGTTATGGGTTTATGAAGGTAATATTCTCGTTGCGTCTGTAAGTCCGAGTCAAGGGTGTTAGTAGATAGATAGAGGCTCTGTAGCTATGTGTGCGAAGGCCTAGTAGAGTCCATAGCTGTGTGCGCGAACCCCTACAGCTGAGTGCACAGGGTAAGAAGTGGAGTGTACTGAAGCAAAGACATTAATAAAGATAAGTTGGTTCTAAAATATTGCGGATCTGGCTATATTCTGGTTTATCCATCTGTTATGATCTATATGTTTATGTTTGGAATTTATGCTTATGTATGATAGCATGCACTGTTTATTACTGTTAAATGTTTTCTTAAATACCTTAAGAATCAGATCTGATCTATAATAACACATTAATACTAAAGCGCATTGGCATGGATCACACGGAAGCTTGACAGTCATGCAGAGTGGCGCGAGGGCGTTGATCGGTTTGTAATCCCTCCAGACCACATCTAGACATCCCAAGGGTGCGAAAACTTGGTTCCAGCACCCTCCCCTACTACCTCGGGTGAGACTTCAGTCCGCGCTCCGCGGGCTATTGCCGAAAGGGCCGGTAGTGCGGGATTTGTTTGGATAATTCACTTCTGACCCTGTGTCAAGCCCTAATAATCCAACAAATGGTTCCATTGCCGGGACCTAGATCTGCCTGAGGGATGTCTGATGTCAGAACACTAGAACCCTATGAAGAAAGAGATTGAAGATTGGTTGGATGAAAAACTACATGAGTTCATGGTACAAGAGAACAAAAACCTGTAAATATCTGAGGATAGGTGGCTGGATCACTAAATATATACGAAGATCCACAAGATATTCTTCACGGCCTTCTTGTTAGAACTGTATCAGTGGATCATGAGGCTAGATGATAGTGTGGGAAGGTGCTGACTTGATCACCCAATAGTGTGGACTCTAGAGTTGGTGCACCGGCTAGAGGCATCTGAAGATAAAATCGCACAGGTAGTAGATCATTGGCTAGATCGGATAATAGGAAGATTCATCACGAAGTTCGCGATAGACATGACTGTGAGTTATAGCGAACTGAAAAGGTGTTTTCTCCAGGGGCCAAGGGGTAAGTACGTAAAATTGTTGAATACCTGGATTAAAATGTTGTTATGTGAAAAATGGGTTATGTGAATCCATTGATGTCTGGGGTAACGCGGAGCGGAAGAGGCTACCGAGGGGTCGAAGGATTGGAGAACAGTCCCCTAATTTCACTTTCACGAGAAAATAAGGAAGAGCTTGTTGGGTTCTCTCTAAGGAGCGGGGTCTGGTTGATAAAGCAATGCATTCCACTCTTACCACCTCCATCCACGCCACCACCCACTTCACCTACATCAACCCCATCTTCACCTACCCCACCTCCACCACCGCCGAGGGTTAGAATGGCGAGTGCCATTAAGTTGCATGCATTTAGAGGTGTAGGAAATGAGAAACCAGATCAATTTTGGTTCGTGGTAAAGGTTTTATGGTAAGCCCAAGGTGTAATAGATTATAACATCAAGAAGGCTACTCTGGTAAGCACATTGCAGGATTGCAAGTTGACGTGGTATATAAAGCACTCTAGCGATCACCCAAATGTGGGAATAATGGAGGTCTAGGATGCATTAAACAAAGAATTCAGCCTGCCAAAATCAAAGACACAGTCAATTATCAGGTTTAAGGAGATCATAATGTTGCCAAGTGAAACTCCTTGGGATCTAGATCAACGACTGAAGAGTACAATCCGTGAGGCTAACATGACACTGACGGACGCGCAGCACCGCACATGGTTTGTGGCATCTTTAACATCACATCTAAGAATGATGCTATCACAGCAAAAGATCTCGACCCAGGCTAAAGCATTAGAGATAGCGATGAGGTTGCATGAAACCCCCATAGAGGATCTTGGGTTGGGAGTTTAGCAAATCCATGCGCAACTACAAAACCTATGCTTAGAGATGCAAAGTTTGAAACAAGATAAGGCACCCCGGTCAAAGGCATGCAAAGAGGTGTGGTACATAAAATATAAAGGCCAAGGCCACGATAAGGAACATTTCCTGATATTCATGAACTATTTGGTAGGGGGGGACCAATTCCATTGCGACCAGAGGCACAGGTGGGGCCAAGTGTGGTGCCAGCACTCTGGTGCACGATCTGTTAGGTGGGAGGAAAGCATACAACGAACAACTGTCATTTGTTGTAGAAATTTATACAACCCCCCTAGTAGCTATTTTGCAATTTTTATAGATCGATGGGCCATGACGAACAAAATTGCTGAAGTTATGAGTTGTTGATGGATCGAACACCTACTTAGAGGATGCAGACTGAGGCGCGAAGGCAGGATCTAGCTGCAACAATAGTGCATGGTGGATTCTAGGGACGTGGATGAGGACGAGGAGGAATGGGACTTGGATGAGGGCATGGACAGTTAATTTGCTACAATTGTGGGGGACCTGGGCACTATGCGCGTGACTGCACGAACCCGACTAGAACATGTTTCTTGTACTATTACTAGTTTGATCATGAAGTGGTAGATTTCCCACACTAATCACACAGATGTGTGAAAAATGGGTGCTTCAGTCTAATCCCACACAAAATGTCCAAATGATGAAGGTTGAACCACACGAAGAGGACCCTAACGTGAACATGGTGCTCAGAAGCGGTGCGACTATAGGAGAGGATAAGGAGAAACAACCCGAGGAGGATACCTGGGTTCGCAAGGCCTCTACAAAGCAACCTGAGTTTGATTTGGAACGTGTGAAGGAGATAGTTATGGAAGCTAAGAAGAGCTTCGCAGAGGCCTCTACTTCAGGTAGCAAGGATCAAACTGAACCAGAAATAGATCCTTCTATGCTAACTACCTTTTTAGAGACATGCATGAAGCTACTATGAGACAATAAATCAGTTAAGGGATTGCAAGATTTGATAACTAAGTGCGCAGGGTCAGGTGAACCGCGCATGGTTCAAAAACTAGGCAAACATGCTCTGTATACTGGACGGGAAATGTGGTTAACTGCACAGATTGGTGACTATGAGTTGGACCAGGTCATTCTGGACTTGGGATCAAATGTGAATGTGCTACCCAAACAGACCTGGGAACACATGGGCAGGCCTACACTACAATGGTCTCTTATTCAATTACGGATGGCAAACCAATAGAAGATCTTGCCCATGGGGAGATTGCAAGGGGTTACAGTAGATATTGAAGATGTGAGCACACAAACAGATTTTGAGGTAATAGAAATTGTGGATGACAATAACCCATATCTTGCATTGTTAGGGATAGACTGGGCCACGAATATGAATGGAGTTATCAACCTAAAGACACGAAAAATGATATTCAAGAAAAAGTCTCTCTGCGTAGTGGTTTCGTTGGACCCAGCCGAACGGGTGCGCTACACTGAGCATGTGTGCGATGAGGACAGTGATGATGAATTAGACTACATCTACCAGATCACAACACAGGATTAGGACTAGGTGAATCTAACAGTGGTCGAGAGAATCTCATGGGAACTTGACAGTTCCTGCACATCGGACTCAAATGAAAAGATTAAGTGATGGCAAAACTGATTGCATGAGGTCACAACGTTAAATTGTAATATGCTGGTTAGATCACTTTGCCACGTAACAATAGAATTAAGGGAGTTGTTTCCAACAGATGTGGATGAAATGAACGTGGAGGAACTAGTAGACCACTGTGAAAAGGCAATTCTGGAACAAAAGTGGAAGGGTGCGCAAACAGTGACGCTATGCGCAACAACTGCACAAGAGTGGAGTACTCACCAAAGACTAGGAGAAAGTGTCGTGGATGTAGAAGGCAGGGGCGCATACATGTTGGAGGACAAAGTGGGGTGAGTGTCCATCAGCGACGTAGGATGCAAGTGTATGTGGTGCACGCACCTAACCGACTAAGAATCAAAAATCAGAATTCGCCATAGCGATGCATTTCGCTAGCTGTTTGCGACAAAGCTAGTAGGAAAACAGGGGGGAGCATGAATAGCGTCTGCCTGATAAGACGACCCAATAGGAATCTGCAGATACCAGGGGTTCGATGGGCCTATAAGACCATCAAAAAAAGGAGGGGGTGAAGGTGATGGAAGAAACTCCCCAAACTGCAAAATCCGTAGTTTGGTCTACATGCGAGGTCCTAGGCAAGGGAGTTCGGCGGTTGCAGAAAGCCCTTCGGCATGGCAGCAATAGGCTTTGCGAAATTGATGAAGAATGGGCACGACTGAGGAGAAAAAGTGCAATGTTGGATGAAGATATCAGCAAAATAAAAATTGGCGTCACACAAGCGGGCAGCACGAATATGCAAATAAGGGAACTAGGCTTGGCTAGGTCTAGCTTGGTACTAGAACGAGCTGTGACCCTGCTATCATGGTTGCGACTGCACCAATAGAGAAGTGTACCATATACAGCAGCGCCCGAAAGGATAATGGATGCGAAGGCACTCAAAAGGTGCCCGCAACCCGGGCTAGCAGGGAAGCTGAAATCTCGCACCTGGGTTATGACCGCCTGACTAGCTGTGGAAAGCACAGTCTCAGTGCCCCAAGTAGTTGAAAGGAGGCACAAGACTATAAACAAGTTTGCAGGAGGCCTGCATGGAAAGAAGGTTCCGTGCAAGGCCAGTCGGTCAGAAAGATCGTGGTCATGCCAAAGGGGCTACACTGTTGCGTGGAAAGGTTGGGAGGTGACCATTGACGTCACTATTCATGACAAGAAGTTTAAATTATGGCAGAGAGGAGCAGGCAGTAGGCCATTAAGACAGGAGTCACAAGCTGGATACAAAAAGATCTACCACCAAGAAGATGTTAATGAATTGAAAAAGGAAGGAAGGGTTCCATTCAAATTTACGCGTTCCTCTAAAAACCCTTAGACAACACTAGGATATTTGAGATTTGAGCCAACACAGAACAACAAACATCCAGCTACCAGGCCTCCCATGAGTACCATGGCTAGAACCCAAGCATGGTTCACGGAAGAACTGTATTCGACCCAGGAGGAGCCAGAAGAAGCGACTACTGCCCTCGAGGTTCCAAAGTCCCCACGCACACATCTTGCATGCATGAGAAGATGGAACACCCTACTCCACATCTTGCAGATTAGAGAATACCATTCCCCCATGAGGCTAAAGGAGGCATTAAAAAGAGTGCCAATGTACAAGCACTCCATGCAAAGGCTTAAGGTCAATTGGATTGGCCTCAACTCAGTCCTCCACTCATATTAGGCATGCTGGAAGGCAGAAGAGAAAAAGAAGAGAAGGAGCAGTGGAAGGAAATAGAAAAAAAGGCAAGATTTTATGGAGAACATGAGCAGACCACATCAGAAGCCTGGAATGCTAGGGAGGCCACCAGGGCCATGAAAGACCAAGAGATTGACTAGGTTGCTCAGAGGATGAGCAACACCTTCAGTAGGGGGTGATGATGAGCCTCATAAATTGGTAATTATATGGGCTCATTTTACCTCCTAACCTAGTCAAATCAACCATTCTCTTAGCTTAATGTATGATTTTATGATTATATTTATGCTTATATGGTGAGTTTAGTTAGTTATTATGCCATGTGGTCTAACATGTATTTAGTGCAGATTATTGATGGATTTCGAGGTCAAAGTCAAAGATCTAGTGGTCAAACTATAGCAATAACTCGAAGTAGATAGAGGAGAGAACTTATAGGAGGGAATCCTCCTCATTTATTTCTCCTCACTTCGAATTCCCCTTCATTCAGCTTGGAGTACAAGCAGTCGAATCATGCACTAGAAGGCAGCCGAGCAAGTGGAAGATGATTAATAGTTATCTTGAGTTTTGGGAGCCAAGCCTCCCTGATTTTAAGGAAGATGTTGGTAGCTTCAGATGTATAAGTAGAGAGGCCTAGGGCCTCACTAGGGTTGACTTTTTTGCTTGTGTAAACTCTGCTCAAATTTCGAGCTTACTATTTTATGACAGTTTTATGTAATCTTGCTACTTTTTGATAATGAAGATGGAATCCTTTTTGAGCTAGCACTGGGTTACCTCAAATGGCTGAAGCTCTTGGGTTAGGGCCCAATCCAAGCAACCAACTTCTCTTTACTTGTATTTATATGCTTTACTTTAGTTTGTAGATTAGTTTGTTGTTAGATGTATTTCTCTTATGGTTAAGAATAGGTTGATTTTGATGATTTAGTAGCTTTCTTCCATTTGTGCTTTCTATAGAAGGTTAAGAAGTGATCAGAGAAGATTCAAAAGGCTAGAAATAGTGCCTTGGCCTCTCTTCCTCCCTTTCGGACCATGATTTGAGGCAAAGACTCTCTTGCTGCTCTAAAAACACAAATTTTCCTCATTCCTAGGACTTCTAGTGTTTGCAGCTCTCTAGTAGGTTGATAGTCCATTTTTGCTTTACTTTAGATCTTCTTTATCATGTTCACTTCCTAATTTGCAATAGTCATTTTGCATGCTTTCCTTTCTTACAGCATTTCCGAGCATTTCCTTTTATACATCATAGTTTAGGTTGCTTTAATGCAAAACTCTGTTTTTCCTAGCATGCACTCATTTCATTGGTTGCTTGATTTTCTTGGTTGACTATTAGTTTCTATGCAACATATCTCTTCTAGCAGTAGGACAACTTACTAGCAATCACACCCTCCATCTGATCCATGCCCTATAGGTCTCCCAAACCTCACCTCAATTGTGCCCTAGTTTCCTTCATTTTTCATAGAACTTCTTCCTCTCTCCTTGAGAAAACTCAATCATCTTTCTCTCTACTGGTGATTCGTTGTAGACCTTAGGCACCCTAACACCTCATTCCAACCTTCATCCACCTTTTCCACCCACTCTCACACCCTCAAAACAACAAAAATTGCTCTCGGCCTCCTCTTGTAGGCCTCTTGTAGTTTCTCCGTTTTCCTCCTATAGTTTTCCTGTGTCTTCCTGTAGTTTTTCCTATGGCTTTCTTTTGAAGGCCGAGAGTTGGAAAATCCTTCAAAAGGCCACCTATGACCTCCTAGGACCTATCCACACCACCCTACATCCTCCCAAGCTCCAAAACCGCTCTCTAACGCCACTTGTTCGCTGCCACACTCACACACAATAAATTAGATGCATGTTAAATTCACATAAAAATCCAAAAATATGTTTTTTGCTTATTTACTTCTAGAAATAGCATGGTTAGATTTTGTTTACTTCCTTCAGTAGGTAATGGAATTTCTTTCATGGTTTTCCATAGTGTTCTTGGCAAAAGTATAATTATCTTGTTAATTAGGGTTTACTAGGTTTTGGTTTACATTTTAGTCTTTCTCCTTTTTGTAGTTAGAATAGCATCTGTAGAATAATCTTTCTTTCCTTTCATCACACATAGAGCTTCTTCTGAAATCTATAGAAGGTGGCTTGAGCTCCTAGTGATCTCACGTCGGCTGACCAAGTGACAACTTGCAGTGAGAACTAGTACTTGTGCATATAGCACCGACACTTCCAAGTTTGTTACGAGCTAGCGGGTTGATTAAAGTAAAGTTGGTAGCCCAGGAGTTGCAGAATTCTTGCTGTAATACTGGCGCTCACCAGTGGTCTCCACAATTTCCTGCATGAAATTCATCAATGATCCCTTATGTTTCATTCTCTGTTAGGAAAAGTAAAAGGATATTAAGAGGATCCTTCCAGTACAAATTTTCATTCACAATACAATACTTTACAACTTTCAATTTCAGTGTTCTACATTGATTTCTGCTAAATTCAACTGGACATTCAAATTCTCTTAGAAAGTTCATAATATCAAAGTACCAATCTGCTAACAATTTTTTTCATCAATATGAATCAAAATTGTCTGATATGATGTAGAAGGTTCTTTCGGATTCTCTTGTATGGGGATTTCAGAATGTTCTTATGGATTCTTCTCAGCTGAGATGTTAAAAACAGAATTTATTCCTAAGATCTTGCAATTGGATTCAGCAAGGAGCTTGGCCAAGCGTTGAACTTTTATCAGTTTGGTAGCCTTGATGATGAGATCATACCCTAAAATTGTAGTTATCGATATCCCTCTCCTTCCATCAGTGTCCGACTAAGTTAGAACAATTTTGACAACACTATTAGGTACATAAGTAATGATAGAAGAGTGGAGGAGATAGACTCTAAAGGCTTTCAGAGCTTGAACTAAAGAGTAGGATTTTTTTTCAATGATGTCATACTTTAGCTCAGCATCTCTCATAACCTTGCTAAAAAAGGAAATGGGTTGGTTATCTCCATCTTTATTCCTTTGCAAAATAACAACAACTAATGTGGTTTCAAAAGCAAAAGAAAACACACTGAGGGGTTGATCTCGATCTTCCACTGGTGAATCTACACATGGCGTTGCTTCATTTGCATCTGGATTTGCTACCTTTTCTTGATCAAAAGAAACTAGAGGATCTGCCTCTAGCTACGTAATCTGGACTAACTAAGATGGTAGCTTCAGCAATGGCCTTTTTAATATGATCAAATGCATACCTAGCAGGAAAATTCCATATGATTTCATGATTATTTTTCAGCATATCAATTATGTCCTTAATTATTTCAGCATAGTTAGGGATAAATCTTCTTAAAATTTTAATTTTGCCAAGGAAAGCTTGAACTTCCTTCTTGTTCCTTGGTAATATGAGTGTATAAATTGTTGAGAATCTTTTAGGATCAATGACTACTCTTTCTTTGGAAATGATGTGACTGAGAAATTTTCCTTCTTGGAGTGCAAACGAAGACTTCTTGGGATTAAGGGAAATCCCAAATTTTCTGCACCTATCAAAAACCTTTCTCAAATGCTTCAAATGCTTTTCATCAGAATTGGAAAAAATAGTTAAATCATCTAAATAAATAACAAAAATTGGTTGGTCTTACCTACAAATGCAAGGTCCATAGAACGTTGAAATGTGGCTCCAGCATTATTTAACCCGAAAGGCATTCAGTTATACATGAATGTGCCCCATGGAGTTATAAGTGTAGTTTTTTCTTTATCCTCTAGACTAACCATAATCTGATTATATCCAAAAAGGCCATCTAACATGGAAATTCTCTAGGCTCCTGAAACTTTCTGAAGTAATTGATCCATCTTAAGTAATGGATACATGTCCTTCATGGAAGATTTATTCAAATTCCTAAAATCCACACATAATCTAATTTCACCATTTTTTTCTCACTAGAACTAGATTGGCTACCCAATATGAATATCTTAATTGAAGTATTATTTTAGCATCTAGTAGCTTCTTTATTTCTTTTTCAATTACAGGAAGAAGAATAGGATTAATTCTCCTCATTTTTTGTCTCAAAGTTTTTGGTTTTAATGGAATTTTGTGTTCAATAAGAGATGTATCATGTGTTTTTAATTCATTATAAGACCAAGAAAAAAAAATCTTTGTAGGATTTAAGGAGGGCTAGATATTTGTCTTTAGCTTCCATTGATAGGGATGCAGAAATTTTAACGTTTCTGATCTCTTCAGAACTTCCAATGTCATGAATTTCAATATTTTCATCACGTGAATCAGAAAGTGGATTTTTTGGAACATCATTATGATCAAGAGATTCTCAAGAGGGATTAACCCTTTTGGAATAAAATTATTAGAGAGTTGGATAATGTTACGATCAGTAATTGTAGAATCAAATTATGGTATTTGATTTTCATTGTCAATTTCAAGATTATCAAGTGGTTCTTCCTCAACTTACATGTTTGAGAATCCATCTATGACTTGCAAAAATAATTTTAGTTTCTCATGATCATAAAAAAATTTCCAGTACTTAAGATCGTTAGGAATAGATGGTCTATACTTGACTTGAATTTGATACTAGACAAACATCTTATTAGGGATTTTAAAGAAACTTGCAAAAACAACCAAGGAATCTATATGTATGTTTTGATCTCTAGGACTAGCAGTAATATTGAATGCTAAAAAGAAATTTTCAATTGATGATCCAGGGGGATATTTGTAGCCACCCACTAATTCCACTTGGACCCCCACCATTGTTTCTTTCAGTTTTTCAGTTTCCTTATTTGTAGCATGATTTACTATTTTTGGCAATTTTTCGGGTCCTGAACTTCGGAGCCATTTTGAGGCCCTAAACAACATTTTTTGGGAAAGCTTGGAGCAACATGGGTCCATGGATTGATGTTTCTCATCAAAAAGTTTTATTCCTCGGATAGATCTTTCTAATGAGGTATTGTGTGCGTAAAACAGAGATCGTATGCCAAAGTTACGACCCCGAGAAGTTGATGCGCTAATTTACCCAAAATAGGGCCCATAGTTTGGCACTTCATTTCCTAGGGTTAGGGTTTTGGATGTTTAGGGTTTTCCATTGTTAATCAAAAATAAATAGGCCTTCAAGCCTCATTGTAAGACAGTTCAGAGGCATGTAGCCGCCATATCTCTCCTCAGAGATAAGCTACCATCGCCCGAGCTAGTTTATTTCAATTTCTGTTTGTAAGCATATTTTGGTATTTTACATTAATGAAATGAAGTATTATTTTTGTTGTATCTCTGTATTTATGGTTATCTCTGTAATTTTTTGTGTTCCTGTTTAAATCCAGATCAGTGGTATCATAGGGGTCTTCTCTTTCTCTTTTTTTTTTTTTTTTACATGTCCCCAATGAGGTCGAGATATAAGGAGTTAGGGCTTGAACTGGTTAAACCTTTGCAAGACTAGCCTCGCAAATCCCAACGACCTCCCATGGTGGATGAAAAGAAATACAAAGGGGTAGGAGATCCTATCAAAATCTTGCTTGAAGAGGCCCTTGAGCGATAAAGGAACGCGATGATGGAAAACTTTGCCCAGATCCTTTAGCAGCTACCCAGGGGTGACACATCTACTTCCAGTAGCTATTTTGGAAGCACCACACCCTTTAAGGTAAAAGTTAACTTTGAAATTTCCATATTTGAGGGTCAAATAGATGAAGATGTTGTAGTTAAATGGTTAAATTTTCTAGAAGGGTATTTTTATGTTCTGTTGTGGTAAAACACAACCCCCCCATTTTTTATTTGTTCACTTCAAATAATGGGGACCCTTCCTATAAATTTTTTGACTAAACACCTTTTTGGATTTTTATTTAGTTAGTTGCCCTACGCTTTTGTTAATTTTTCATTTTCTTTGGATTCTTGTTTTGATCGCTTTGTTAGAATCGATTTTTTATAAGCTTCCCATTGACGCTTGTTTTGCCTCATTTGGTCAACTGATTTGAAAATGGCACTCCTTTGAAAGTCTCATCATTTATCTAATCTGGGTTAAAAATGCATAAAATGTACAATATTGCATTTTGTAAATAAATTAGTGCAATAATGCATTCATTTTAAATATTAACCCGTAGTGAGTTTTGACTAACATTTTTTCCATTTTTAGTCATGCAACCAAATTATTAAGTATCGGGATTTAAGAAATTTACTTCAATTTCCAAAACAATTACTAATCTTAAAAAACCCATAATATCCAAGTGGCTGTAGTTTATTTTTATTATTTTTATTTATTTTCCAAGTGGCTGTAGTTTAAATAATTTCATAACTAAATTTCATTGAAATAAAATTAAAATAAAACATTAATTTTATATATTAAATCTCAAATTAATTAAATTAATTATTATATAAAATATAATTAATTTAATTTAATTAAAATTTAATATATAAAATAAATTTAATCTCATCGGGAGTTTACATCGCATCGGGGATTTTGTATTGTGACAAGTTTAAGAACCTTGATACCCTCCCGACGCCGATTGCCGATTTTCTTTACATCGCATTGGGGACATTGACATTGTGACAAGTTTGAGAGCCTCCATACCCCGATTCTCCGATTGCGAAAAGTCAAACCATGGTGCATTAACCAAAGGGGCAAGGCATAAGTATTATAACATGCATTTGTTTGAATTTCAAAACCCACTCATACGATGAGTGAATAAGTGAGGAAAGGTAAGCGAAGTAATATAGTGTAGGGTTAATTTAACATTATATAGTTTAATGATTAAAATGCAATTATTATTTAAGATTAATATTATATAGTTTGTAAATAATTAATTATATATTAGTTAGTAAGATTAATATTAATTAATTAATTAATTAGTTTAGTTTATAATTAACAATTAATTTAGAATTAATTAGAATTCTAATTTAGGATTTAATTTTTAATGAGAATTTTGATTTTTTAGCCCAGCAACAGAATTTTTAGATTCATGCCAGATTTGATCCATCAACTTTGGAGGCTCATAAATTGAGTTATACTTGGCCAAATA
>Ga0115851_101066_pt1 | contig 13944 bp, 13 predicted proteins | sample InSIn2gowninarea_FD_83865 | JGI IMG/M metagenome (GOLD analysis project Ga0115851, IMG submission 83865)
ACAACTATAAAGATGGAAGTGTTGTTGCCCCTAGTCTTCCACAACCTATAAGGTTGACACCACAACAATTGGAAGAAAAAAGAGCAAAAGGGCTTTGTTACAGTTGTGATAGCAAATACACTAAAGGTAATAAGTGTGCTGAGAAGAAATTATTCTACATAGATTGTGAAGAGGAATAAGAAAAGGAGCAAGAAAGGTCAAAAGAAGAGGATATACTCTAGAAACAAAGCCTAGATAAAGAAAAAATGAATTCGGCCATATCTTGTAATGCATTGGCTGGAATTAGCACTCAAACCATCAAGATAGAATGACAAATCAAGAAGAAAAAGGTAGTAGTGTTGATTGATTCAGGAAGTACCCACAATTTTATTCATTGTAAGATAGCAAAAGAATTGAATTGCTTTCTATATCCAGCATCAGAGTGTCAAGTGATGGTTTCAAATGGAGGAACGATAAATTTCCCTAGAAAGTGCCATAATATCAAGCTACCCATGGGAGAATATGTATTGACTAGCCCAATGCTTTTTCTAATGAATAAGGTTCCCAAAGGCGAACATCATGTTGGATATTATCCTTTAAAGTCCCTATGAACACATCAATCTTTTGCTCCTCTGGAATATTTTTTACCCTTATGTTCAATTTTTGGAACTCCTCAATGTGCTCCATTAATGAACCCTTTTGTTTGAGACTTATCAATTGGCTAAAAAAAGTGTTTCTTTTTGTATCCTCATAATGTGCTGTCAATTCTTCCATAAAAATTGCCCAAGTGATAATTTTTTTACGAGAACAAAGCAATTGATACCATACAAACTGATTTGATTCCAAATATAAAGTTGCAATACGTGCCTTTTGTGTGTTTTGCACATTATTGAGATCGAAAAATTGCTCCATCTGTAATATCCATGTTGCGGGATCCTTGCCATCAAACTTCCCCATATTGATTTTTGGAATATGGTGGGTCTTCAATCCAACCTTAGAGTCTATGAAATCATGATTAGCATTTATTTTGTTCTCATCATGAGTTTCCTTTACTACCCTTTCACCATTAGTAATCATTTCTTGTAGAAACTTTGTCAAATTTGTCTTCAAATCTTCCATGCATGTCTTAAAATCATCCATCTTATCTTCCACGTCATTCATCTTAGCTTCTACGCCTTTCTTTAAACCATCCATCTTAGCTCCTACATCTTTTTTTAAACCATCCATCTCAGATTCTGTTACTTTTTGTGCAAGTGACACTTGTTGCACTTGGTCTCGTAATGTTGATATATCATTGCTTAATATTGAATCTGATGTATCTCTGTAATTTCAGATCATTTAGTTTTGAAATTGTGATCTGCGGTAGCCCTCTGCATCCTCTTTCCAATGCCACTAGTCTGATCCAAATTGGATTCTCCAGGGAAGAGTTATGCCAAATCTCCCATAGTGACCTGATTATAGACTAGTTCAGTAGAGCGAACTTCTACGACATGCCACGAGTCACTGTTTCGAACTTTGGCTCTGAAAAATATATACAAGAAACTATAGTCCATCTTCTTTCTATACCTTCTTACAAAATTTGAATCTGATGCTCAGAGAGAAAGTTATGATGATTTTCCCGAGGTCACCTGTTTGGAATGTAATTTAGGAGTCTGCGGAAAGACCAACTTCCTCAGATCATATCTCCGCAAATATAGTGCGAAAATATCTGAAATTTGGATCTAAGGTTCAGTGCGATTTTATCTCATTTTTTTTTTTTTTAGCTTCTTAAACGTCGCAGAAAAAAAGTTATAGCAAAAATGCCATGATGACCTATTTGGAGCATCGAAACCCTAGAATCCAAAGCTCTGATACCAAATATTATGAAACCAGCTCACAAAAAGATAGAAAAGATAGATCAACGCCTTAGAATTCAGCCTCTTTTAGGGGGAAACCTCCTTTACATTATAGAAATGAACAATTCTTCGATGATTCAAATGACAAAACCTCATTTCTATATATTAGGAGTCTAAGGAGTCACAATATAACCCAGCTGACCTAACAATAATATAAAACCACAAGAATAACAATAAAGGGATTCTATGGGGCACAGTAATAATAATATGGGGACAATAGGGGCACAACAATATTAATAAGGGACACAACTACAATAGTAATAGGGTAATCACTAGTATTATAGGGACCTAACAACCTCCCAGCTCAACCTGTATGACTGCAACATCGGCAGTGCACTGTGCGGCCGCTTCTTCGCTTCTTCAACCAGCTACTCAGTTGTTGGTCTTGAAATGTCAACCTGAAGCTTCTGCTGAGTAGCTTGCAAAATAGAAAGCTTACCTTCAATAGAGGCTATGACCGAATAAGCCTCATCTAGCCAGGGCTTCAATATTGGGTTTACCACTGCCTCCTTGTGTTGCACTACATCTACCTGTTCTTTCAACTGCTTGGCCTCCTGCAGCTTCGCCAGTCTCTGCGTGAGACTGATAGTTCACAATGTACCTTTTACTTTGTCATAGCGCTACTGTAGTTCTCGCTCTTTTGTCTCTAGTCCTTGTACATTAGGGTCCTCCTGCAAGCTCGTCAAGACCTCAAACGACTATTCAAAACTTTGTGTGTAGTCTGTTACTGCACAGTCTACCACCGCTATCGCCTCTATGACAGCGGCTACTTGGTGCTCCTTTACTTCTGGTAGAATTGAAGGCTGGGCCTTCAGCTATAGACCGCAATCTGTAGGCTCAACTCTAGCTGAACCCTATCCATTTATGTGCAAGTGTCGCACACCCCTATAGCAAGCTTGCGAATTTACACCTTGGCCAGTTCTTCCTCAGGAATGGCCAACTCTGGGACCATTCCGCATGCCTCCTCCATGACCTGAACTATACGCTTGTTCTATTTGGTTACCCCAGTCATGGCGCCGATGGCAAAGTCTCATTGTAGGGCCATCTGTTCATTATTAATCCTCTGCTCACTGATCACCTATAAAGCACGGTGTTCGTGGGCCCTCATCTCCGCGATCACTCCATCCTGTAATAGGTGGAACACCTGGCCAGGGAGCACTGCCAAGTTCAACCCCACTCCCTTGAGGGCACTGACAGTGGGCTTATCAGCTTCATTCTATGTGGTCAGTGCTCCATTCAGCAACATTATCGCACTGAAGAACTTCACACGCAGCATCTCGGCAGCTTCTGAAGTGTCGATAGTGAGGCTGGTGGACATTGTCCTAGCCTATAATGCACGGGTATGCAACTCCTATAGACCTATTTGGATGGCCCGAACAGTAGCTGATGCTGCTGCTTGAACTGTTGTAGTGCCTTCTTGGTGACATCCCGCACCGTGTCTCTAATGTCATGCAAATCGCCTTTGGTGAGGGTGATTGGGTCCAGCGACGACTTACTAGCCTTAGATTTCTTCCTTGACCCTCCTTTCTCTTGTGCCCTTGGACACTTGATGTGGGTCGACGTCGCTTGCAGGTCTACGCCATGCTGCTCTGTGTGCTTGTTCATATCTTCCTCTGTTTCAAGCGAAGGTGACCTCACCCCTTTATCAGAGCCATGCTATGTTTAGCCTGTCTACTTTTCGGTCTGCTAGGTGGCATGGCACTTCGCATGGGCCTTGTGAGCAGCCTCCTTCTTCCTCTTCTTGGCCAGTTGTGCCATATTGAGCTTGGCCTTGTCCCTTTTGCACTGCATGGTTGACTTGCTCGCCCCCATTGCCAAGTCTGAGGTAGTGTGCCACTCTGTGGGCCAATGATCAAGTACTGCATCAATTGCATTGTACATTGCCAAGTAAGCCAAGTCATACCATGTCTACACAGGGTCCTTAAGCACCTTGATCGACATGTGGTGAAATTCTACCTTGAACTCTGCATACCCCTATAGGTTGGCAAACAAAGTAGGCAACAACTGCGGTTTGTGATTGATAGCCATGTGGATGTTCATTTCCATCAAGATCCATAAGATATTGTTGTCCTTGGTGCGTTGAGCATCCTTGTTCACCCATAGCAAAGAGTACTTCCTTGCCTCTGGCAGGTCCAGCGCGACCGAGGGGAATTGACTGTCTTCCGAGAGCTCCCAAGCTGCCAGCACAATAGACAGCAAGAGCCACATATAGTGGAAAGTCTTGCTGAGCTCTTATGCATTGCGGCAGTTTGCAAGGAACTCACAGTAGAGATAGTGTGCCTAATTAAAATGGACTCCTTTGGCACATTTGGCTACAAGCAATGACTAGTGTGACACTTCATCTACACAACACTTTCTCATAACCTTCCCTACCAAAATCTGCGTGGCCACTGTAACTTCAGGGTCGCTGATACTTGAGATGGCATAGCCTCGTGGCTTCTTCACGAGCTTGAATTTCTCCTTCATGGCCTTTGCAAGGGCCTGCTTGCCACCTTTTCTACCAAACATCATGGCCAGATTTTCTCTTGTGTAGGGCAGTCGTGTGATCCTATGGATCAATCTGTGGATGATGGGCATTGGCTCCTCCAGCCATAGACACCCATTGTGCACCAAGCATAGCAGCTGCTTGATGACCAATACTATAATGGGGGTGTGGTTGTAGTGTGGCACCCATAACAAGTTGAGCAGACCTACCTTGTCTACTCCCCTGAGCCACTTCCGCAGTTCCAATGCAATTATCTGGGTGGTTGTGTCAATAATGCGGCACATTAGCTACTCTGTCGCTAAGTGTGGGAACTTCTCATGGTTAGCTAAGTCCCAATCTTCTAGTTTTAGTAGAGGAACCTGCCGCAAGCATGGTCCTTTAAAGACAATCTCGTCTGACAGCAGATGGGTTTGCAAGGGGACCTTTCTCTCGTCAATATCCTTTGGCACCTTGGTCTTGCCCTTGCACAAAAGGATGTACTCACGAAACCTAGTGATACAGTCAACACCCTGGACTTCAACTTCCTCTGCTTTCATCCCCAAGTCCTCATCATCTATCGGGATGTCTTCAATTTCTTCTTCCTTTGGCTCCAGGTTGATGGATTTGCCCTTTTCCTATGTGGTGAGCTTGTCCTTCGGTGGGTTTCTTCTCAGCGACGTGCACACGGGCATTGCAGCCTACTTTCCCTTCTTATCCTTTGCGCTCGTCTTGGTTGGGGTCGGCTTCGGTCTAGGTGTCCGTGATGATTTGGGAACTTCAGCTAATACTTATGCAACCTCTCAGGCAGCTCCCTCTACCTCCCAACCTCTGGCACATCCCCCTCGGCTATCACTGCTTCGGAGTCCATAGCTTCTGTAGGTGTCGACATGACGTTATTCAATAGTTATTGTGTCTCCTTTGGTAATTGCTCAAACGTCGAACTTTCTATCAAAGCTTCAAAGAATTCATGGTTCATGTGTGCCTAAGAGCTCAAGAACTCAATTCTCAAAATGCCAAGTGTTCTTTGCTGAGCCTCTTGTAATTTATAGGGCATTTTGAATTCAAATCCAACCGTTCCCCCCACATTCATTTCATTAATGCTAGATTGGCGGCAGATTTCCAAGGATCTTACCCATAAAGTTTGTCTTAAATACTAGCCACTCGCTCCATTTGGCCACATTTCTACCATCAAATCATGAATAGTGACTTTAACGGTCACTTTCCGATTGACTTGCATGATTTCTCCCTAGGTAGCACAGCTCCCTTCATGTTGTCGTGAACCCTGTGACATTTCCTTGCTTCGCACAGTCCTCCAATCGCGCAGTTCCCCCACCTAGGCAGTGTAGTTTAAAGTCATGTGCCTCCTTTTAGCTGCCTAGAGCACTAAGACTATGCTACCCTCATATAGTCACCTGGCCAGATCATCGGTGTATGGCTTCAATCAGCTACCATTCACCTTTCTTGGGAAGGGATCTCCATTTAATTTAACCAACTGAACTGATCCATCGTCGATAGTTTCCTTAACGACATAGGGCCCTAACTAGTGCATTTTTAATTTCCATGGAAATTTATCAAACTTAATGTCATATAACAAAACCAGGTCATTTACCTTAAAGATGCGCAGCTTAATGTGCCGATCATGCCATGATTTTTCACACTACTTTTGGACTTGTTGGTGAAATCCAGCTAGAAATCTCTCTTCCTCAAGCTCAGCCAGTTGCACAAGCCTCTCTTCCAGGGCTCCACGATTCATCATATCCGTGTGTGATGCTATGCACTAACTAGGCACAATGTATTCCATGGGAATCACTACTTCAACACCACATACAAGCCTAAAGGGTGTCTATCCCATCAACTTTTTGCATGTTGTTCGATAGGCCCATAGTACTGCAGGTATGCGTAGGTCCCAATCACTTCGTTGAGCGTTGCAAACCTTGGTTAGCGCATTCTCCAATAATTTATTGAATGCTTCCACAGTACCATTAGCCTATGGGTGATAAGGTGTGCTTTTCTGGTGATATACCTGGAATTCCTCCATCAGTGCACTGATCGTATCGTTCAGAAAGTGCGTACCACGATCGCTCATCAAAATATTTGGACACCCAAATCGCGTCAGTATGTACTCAAAGAGGAACTTTGTAGTGGTTGCGCCTATACAATGCTTCACAGGTTGTGCCTTCGCCCATCGAGTCAAATACTCAGTCGCAGTGATAATGTACCTGAAGTATAAAACTTCTGGATAAACAGAAATATATATAGAAATATTTTATTAATAAATGAATAGATTGATGATGATTGTTTACAATGGGTTGCCTGGCTTATATACCGCCATGGGCACCTTTGGGAAAGGGCATGATCTTATGATCGTGCCCTTTCGTCTAGCTAAACTTAAATTTAAATAATAAACCTAAAATTAACTAGTTTTTTACATAACATTGCCTTCCTCCCGAAAGAATGGTTTATCCTCAAAGCATAAGTAACGACAGATGTTGTTGAAGAATGATTCAGTCTCCCAGAAAGCGTCTTCTTCGGGTAAGTCCTTCCACTTGATCAGATATTCCAAGATGATCAAGGTCGCACACTTTAAAAGGTCTTGGATCAATCTCTCAAGTTCCGTTTTTTGGTGATGTGGATATCGGTATGGCTTGACGTTGACAGGGTTTGACCCTGCCTTGACTTCTATTGTATGCTCAATTTCCCTATTAGGCGGCCTCTTCATAAGTAGGTCTTGAATTACTTTTTCATGCTTCCGAATCAAATCTTGTATCCCTGGTGACTCTTCTCTTTTTTTCTCTCTTTTTATTTTATATACATATAGCTCTTCTTCTTTTCTTTTCTTTTTTTAATTCATTTGAAACCTTAAAAAAAATCTCCCTCTTTAATATATATATATATATTAAACTACTTCTTATAACTTCTCAAGCTTTTATGAAATTTATTTTATTTCTATTGCTTCCGCTTGTACTTATTAATCTCCTTTTTTCTTTTCTTTTTTCCACTTATTCCCTTTATTCTTAAAATCACCTTTAATTTTTCATAAATATTTAGTGGATAGAGATATATAAATATAAAGGTCTCCTCAACAACTTTTTTTAAATATTCTCGTTCCACTTATCTTTTGAACTCTTTTAATGTTATATTATTTAACTTTTAAATCTTAATACGGTTAAACATATAAATGGCATATGACACTATTTTATAACGTTTTACCACATTTTAATAATAGTTGCTCAATGAGTTGTATCTTTAATGGTTCGTTATGGATAGCGTCACAACTATTCGTATGATATATAGATCCGATTTGGCTCGAATGAAGTTGCAAATTAAATGAGTGACATAGATTTTGCAGTGAACTATGTGGCTGTAGAATCAATGGATAACACAGAATTTGCAGTGAACTGTGTTGGTGGTTGAATCAACAGAGTGTGGCAGCGAACAAGTAAGGAGGAAATGGAATTGATGGTGACAACTGCAAAATCGAGCAGTGAATGCAGGAAGGACAAGATAAATGGCAGCAGTAGAGGGTTTTATATATATTTGGGAACGACTGTTGTAATTAAATGACAGCTATCTCTGCGGTACAGTGAATGGTTGTTGAATGTAGCAGTGTCTACTTCTGATTTGCAGCCACAAGAATTAGAACACAATTTGAGTACCGAGACAAGAAGACAGAGGCCACTGCTATACTGTCAGGCGACAGTGGCTATAGACACTGCACCACCAAGTATGCTTAAATTTTTAACTTGCGGGGGTTATGTCTGATGGAATTGGCGGCAGCGAAAAGGATTGCGGATGTGGTTGCTAGCATAAGTGCAAGTGTGGTTTTTTTGTAGGCGGAATTAGCTAGGTGAGCAACAGAAAAATTATAGTGTAGTTGGAAAAAGAGGCAGCGGTGATTCGATGGCAAATGAAGGCAGCGTCGTGGGTGACCAAAGAGACAACGAGTAGCAACCGCTGGGGGAGTTATAGTTGCACGATCTCGCTGGTGAGACAGAGGCGCGGAACAGAGGCACAGAGCGCACGATTAAGGCAGAAGCGGCTAAGTGTCAACAGGGTGCAGAAAGCGTGGTGAACGGAGTGCGGGAGTTGGGTTGACGTCCAAACTATGAATGACGGCGGTGCAACAGACTAGAGGGATGTCGTAGAGAATGCGGATTTGCAAACTCGGGGATAGCAAATGGTGGCAGTGAGGCAGCAGGAACTTGTGACAGCCGCTGGTACGTGGATGCTGGACGCCGTAAACAGTCACTAAGGCAGCGTAGCACTAGACGGAAGCGAAGGCAGTGATCTACTCGCTCTGATACCAATGAAGTATAAAACTTCTGGATAAACAGAAATATATATAGAAATATTTTATTAATAAATGAATAGACTGATGATGATTGTTTACAATGGGTTGCCTGGCTTATATACCGCCATGGGCACCTTTGGGAAAGGGCATGATCTTATGATCGTGCCCTTTCGTCTAGCTAAACTTAAATTTAAATAATAAACCTAAAATTAACTAGTTTTGTACATAACAGTACCGCACTCCTGTCTTCTTCCCTTGGGGCTGAATAGGTCCCACAAAATCTATTGCCCATTTCTCAAAAGGTTGTAACGTCATTTGTGGGTTCAGAGGCAACTCATCTCTCTGTGATGGCCTGCTAGTCTTTTAACACACATCACACACCTTGCAGCAAGCTTTTGAATCTTGATGGAGGGTTAGCCACCACAATCTTGCACGTAGAATCTTTTGTGCGGTCGCCCTTCCTGCATAATGGCCTCCCTCAACACCCCCATGAGAGTCCGCAAGGATACTACTACTTTCAAAGTCTGGTACATATCGTCGTAATACTTCATTAAACCCCATTTTGTACAGATGCCCGACAATGACAAAATAGTCTGTCGCGTGCACCACTAACTCCTTTCTCTGCTGGACGGTGTAACTTTCTAGGGCAGTTCCTATTGTTAGAAAGCGTATGATGTCTTCAAAGTGACCATCTGTGACACGCACTGCAAATAGCTACACGTCAGGCAATTCTTCCTCCAAATTAGTGGGCTCTTCCCCCGTTTCGATGTGCGATAGATGGTTTGGTCCGGCATTCAGTCATCCAGCCTTCATAATAACCTCAAAATCATATTCCTGGAACAATAACAACCACCTACAGATTCTCCCCCCCAACACAGGCTTATTGACCATGTATTTCAACACAGAATGATTTGTATACATCTTAAAATGTCCACCCAACAAATAGTGTCTAAACTTCTGGAGTGCGTATACCATGGCTAACCCTTCATGCTCAATGGCGGAATAGTTCTTCTTAGCCTTCGATAACCTCCTTCTTGAGAATTCTATAGGATGATACAATTCTCCTCCTCCAGCCTGTGTCATTACTTCTCCCAGTGCTATATATGATGCGTCTACATGTACATGAAACTCCTTCTTCCAATTTGGGAAGACTAAAATTAGTGCGGTGACCATTTTTTCTTTCAATACATCCAAGATTTTCTTATAGTCCTCGTTCCAACAGAATGTGACATTATTTTTCAACAACTTCTCCATAGGCGTGGTGATCTAGGCATAGCCCTTGATAAGCTTCTTGTAATACCCCATATGTCCTAAGGTTGCACGCAGCTGTTTTACACTCCTCGACACCTCCAAGTTAAGTATCACTGTGATCTTCATGGGATCTACCATCAGTCCATGTCTACAAACCACATGGCCCAACAGAGTCCCAAAAGGCATACAAAACAGACATTTCTTTAAATTGAGCGCTATCTGGTACCTTCGACAAGTATCTAGCATTAGGCACAAACTTGCCACATGGCATTTTACTAGCCCAAATACAGTCGAATCATCAAAGTACACCTCCAGAAACTTATGAATGAATTCTTGGAATGCAGCAATGACTACACGAGAAAAAATCATAGGCACATTCTTCAATCTGAAAGGCATTACAGTGTACTGAAAACATCTCCATTTAGTCGCGAAGGTTATCTTGCTTCTATCTTTAGGCACGATTTTGATCTGATGGTACTCAGAGAACCCATCAATGAAGGAGTATGCTTCATGAGCCCCAGAAATGGGTAATTATATGGGCTCATTTTTCCTCTTAATTCGACTTAATCCACCATTCTTATTATTTTAGTGCATTTTTTTGAATATATTTATGCTAATAGAGTGGATTGGGTTAGTAAGTTTGCCATGTAGTCTAATGTGTGCTTTATGCAGATTTTTTGGTCAATTTTGGACAAAGTCAAGGAATTTATGAGCAAATGGCAGCCAAAACTTGAGGAAAACAGGGAAGAGGATTTGTAGGGAGGTGTCTCCTTCATTTATGAACCCTTTCCTTGAATCCTCCATCAGCGACTCGAAGCACAAAGGTCCACATTCCAAGGGGCACCCGAGCAAGTAAAGAAGGATTGTTGTTATCTCCAGTTCTAGGAAGCCGAGTTCCTTGATTTTAGGAGGACTGTTGGAGGACTCCATTTTTATAAATAAGGGGGCTTAGAGACTCAATAGGTTAACCAGTCATTAGTAGAATTTTCGCACTTCTGTGCAGCACTTGTTCAACTTATTTTCAAGTTCCTTTTTTAGAACAATTCATGTAATGTGACTATTATTTTTGGTAATGAAGATGAAACAGTTTTTGAGCCAGCACTGATCTATTTCAGAGGGCTGAAGCTCTTGGGTTAGGGCCCAACCCAAGCTACCCAGCACCTCTTACTTTGTACTTATATGTTTTTGCTTCAGTTCATGAGTTAATTTATGTTACATAGATTCATTTTACCTTGTTAGATTAGGTTGCTTTTGATGGTTTGCATAGTTGTTTTTGTTTCAGTTGCTCAAGTACGTTATTGTACTGATAGAATAAGATTCAAAAATGCCAACAGCAGGCCCTAATCTCCTTTCTCCCATCCTGGGACTATGATTTGATGTCAAGACACTTCTGTTGCTACCAAAAACACAATTTTTCTCTTCCATGCAACTGCTAGTGTGATAACTTGATTTGTAAAGCTTGATATATTGGTTTAGATTCAGTTACCTAGATCATTTCATGTTCTTTTACCATAGATCTCTCTACAGGGTTTTTTGTTCAAAGGTTACTATTTAGCATTTTATGTTTGTAGGCCAGAAATTAGGTCAAGCTAGAGAAATCTCTGCTTTCATGGCATAGTTAGTTCTTTATTTGGTCAGTTTTTGTAAGTAGATGTGCAGAATTTTTGTAGGATTCCTTAGCTCACCATACATCCATAAAACAGCCAGCACTAGCTCACTTCTCATAGATTTCCCAAGTCATTCACAACAGTTCGCCAATCTGCCAAAATTTTTGCACTTTATCCATAAGCTTTCCTCTCATCGTTTGAACAAATCCAACCATCATGTTCATTCTTGATATTCCTTGAAAAGCTCCAGACACCTAAACACCTTCATATCGCCTTCAATTACCCTTTCCCGTCATTTTTCCACCTTCAAAACTCCAAAAATAGCTATCCACCTCCTCCTATAAATCCTCCTGTAGATCCCATGCAACCTCCTGTAGAATTTCATGTGAGTGATGTTTCGAATTCTAATCACTATGAAAGTCTTCAGAAGGGTACTAGGGGCTTCTTAGGACCTCTCCACATCTTCCTCCACCTCTAAAAAAATGAACTCCATCTTCCTTCGCCACCAAACCTCTGCACAATCACAACTAGATAAATCACAAGCATAACAACTTCACATAGAAACACTCAAAAGAACAAAAAGATGTTTTCTTCTCATTTCTTTTTAGAAGTAGCTTGAATAAATGAAATTTACCTTTTCAGTAGTCAATGGCACTCATTTCATCAGTTTTCATCTCTTTTCCTACAAAAGTAGGGTTAGTAGGTAAATTACGGTTTGGTAGGGTTTGCGTTACATTTCAGTTTTCCTTCTCTTTCTACAAATAGAATAGCCCCTGTCAAGTTAGCTTTATTTCATCATGGTTAAAAGCTTCTTCTGGAAATTTATAGAAGAAGGCTTAAGCTCCTAGTGATCTTGCGCCAGCTGACCAAGTGACAGCCTGCAGTAAGAGCTAGTACTTGTGCATACAACACCATTGCTTCCAATATTGTTACGAACTACGGGTTGATAAAATTAAAGTAGGAAGCCCCAGGAGTTGCAACATTATTGCTGCAATACTGGTGCTCACCACTTTTTGGTGCCATTGCCGGGGAAGCGTCAAAGTATTTTTTGATTACTGCTTTCTTGTATTTTCTACTGCAACATTCTGCTAAGTAGTTTATTTCAATTCAATTTTGCAAAAGTAGATTAGGCATTTCCCACTTACATTTCAATTCTGAAGTTTCCAATTCAGCAAAGTAGATTAGGCATTTCCTACTTTCATTTCAATTCTGCAATTTCCATTTCAGCAAGAGTAGATTAGTTATTTCCTGCTTTCATTTCAATTCTGCAATTTCCATTTCAGCAAGAGTAGATTAGTCATTTCTTCGCTTTCATTTCAATTCTGCAATTTCATTTCAGCAAGTTCATTTCATTTAGTTTCAATTTGTTGTTCAATCCATTTTAGTTTTGTAGATACAAGAAAAAACAAAAATCACCCAAAAAGATATTTCCTTTCATGCCTCATAGGAACAGAGATAATTTAGGAAAACTCCTACCCAACACCCCCACCACATCACAAAGTCACCCTTCTCTCTTCTTCAGTGGTAGTGATCCTGAAGAACCTATAGGTGAACCACAAGAGATATACGAAGATCCTATAGTAGAATAAGAGCAAGAAACCATCCCTGCTAAGACCATGGCTGAAAACAGAAATGTTAGAGGGAATGGGGAAAGAATAGAGGATACCTTTCCCATCCGAAAGACCAATGGGGACACTAAAATGAAGAACATAAGTCCTTCAGCCTTACCTCACTTCCATGGGTTGACTACTGAAGATCCTGATACCTTCTTGTTTGAATTTGTTGTTATCTTTCAGACCTATGACTATGCAGAAGATGAGAAGAAGTTGAAACTATTTCCTTCTACTCTCAAGGATGCAGCATTGCGTTGGTACATGGGGTTACTTGGCAAAAACATCACAACTTGGGCTCAAATGTAGCAAGTCTTTAATAACAAATATCGGGACTACTATAGGTCAAAGGATATCAAGGAATAAATCTTCTGAATGACCATGGGAAGTGATGAATCCTTGGAAGATTATGAAGAGAGGTTTCAGCTCAGTTATAAAAGGGCCAAATGCACACTTGACCCTGAATCTCTGAAGTTGGTCCTACTCAGAGGAGTCCCTGAAGACCTTCTAGATACCCTCCATTTGCTGGCTTAGGGGGGGACATCTACCAACTACCTTATGAGGACATAAAGACTGTGTTTAGAAACCATTATATGGCAGCCAGAAAGAGAGGTAGGGGAAGTCAACCATTAGCCAGTACATCCTCATCCAGTTCATCCCTTAGAGGTGAATTTGAAAATCTACTAGAAAATTTCAAGAGCGAGATGAGGTAGACTCTTGCCATGCAAATGGATACCTTGCATATCAAAAGATAACAAGAGGAAGCAGAGAGGGCTTTGGCCATCTTTTGTCTTAGGTGCACAAGAAGGCATCTTAGGAATGAATGTCCATTGAACTCTATAGGAGT